>JGI24158J21664_10007794_pt1 | contig 14232 bp, 8 predicted proteins | sample Ectturendosymbi3_FD_21664 | JGI IMG/M metagenome (IMG submission 21664) | reverse complement strand
CATGATCACACGTCCAGGATGTTATGACGGAATTTTGGAAAAGCTTCAAACACAGAGACGGTTAATCTTCCTTTCCCTAGAAACGTCAAAACTCGTCGCTGCTTTTTTCAAAAATTTCTCTCCACTGTCAAAAACGGAGAATTTTTTTCCATCATCGCATCAAACGACGTTTGAAAGAGGCAGTGTCACGTTTGCCTTCGCAAGAGAGGGCACGCAAACCTTGACTGTTTATTGTATTACAATACGAAGTTGCAAACTGGTAGTTATTTTTATGCGTATACCAGAATGATGCTTAATTTAATCCTCAGATATAATTAACAGCTCTTTTCCTACAAGCGCATGTATCACGTGGCTCTAAATGCAGCTTTTTGTAGTAAATTGGAAGTCGATGTGATGAACACTTGTGTTTCCTTCCGTGTGGTTTAACTTTGAAGCAATCATGTTTGGGTGATGATGCAGATTGAGTTTTGCTGGACAGAAGCAAAACGTGGAACAGAGAGAAACATGGAAATCTTGCAAAGTCGTATGAAAACAACAACGAACGAAAATTTTTTGAAACAATTTTTGCTGAGTATTCTATAACGTCTTCACTCGCACACGCAATGCAGTAGACTTAACCCTTTAGAGACGGCCCATAGACCCAGTGAATATTTTTTCATGATTTTTTAAAATTTTTGTCTACTTACCATAATAAAACCATAATTATTTTTCTTTTTTCAAATTTTTCTTTACATTGTTTGTTTTATTATGTTCCCATTTTGGGAACGTTGGGCTCTACTGCTGCTTTAAAATACATAAAACTGACTACGTTTCTCTCTGGCAAAATTAATGAGAAATTGCTTGTATTTATTTAGTAAGTCGAGTATTTGCCAGCGTTTGAATTGCCTTTTTGTAGATTGCTCTTCGAACATATGTTCAAGCCCGTAACCAGCAACCAGGAACCCCTCTGCAAAATTTTTTGCCCCCCTGGAAAAATGTGTTGAGCATAGGTCAAAACTATTGGACATAGTTCAAAATTTGGGCCCCTCTCATTAAACACTTCGCCGCCCCTGGTGTTCCAAGCTGGTTACATCCCAAACCTGCATATGTTACACATAAAATACGCTGGTTTACTTTTTATAACACGACAAACCAAAACACCAATTGCAGAAAACAGCCGCGTATGCCAACGACTCGAGAAAAGTTAAAAAGACTTCACCTCACTGTGCATGGTACAGTGCACTGCATTTCTTATGAAATCTCTTTTCAAAAATGTCACATTAAGGACTAGTTTTTTTTTGGCAGAAAACACATCTTCCTTGTGAGACAAATTTCAGTGTAGGTTTCACGCCGTCGTATCTTACTGTTGTGTTGTGTTGGGCTGTAGGACCACCCAAACAGAGCATTGCTTCTAGTTTTCCCAAATACTGTGCCTTTCAATTTCTCTGCGAAATTGGAGATAAGTGGTCTTAGTGTGATTGGTATTGCTGTAAAAGCGACAGCCACCACAATAGAAAGATTCAGGCTGTTGTTAAATAGGTTCCACCACCACTTTCGTGATCGCATCCGCGGTCGGTAGGATGACAGCATACGATCGCACATATCCATGCTACGCATCCCTTGATTGTACATCTTCACAACGTGTGGTTGCTCTACTTCTCTTCTGTGTTCGTTTTTGACCCGTCTTTCTGTTTTGCTGACAGGTGTCACAGTAAAATAGTGGCTGGCAATCGTGACTGGACAGTTATCGTTCCATCTCACACAAATAATACTGCCATCTGAACGCTAATCGTAAGATCCTCCGGGTTGTTTCTTTCAGTCCTTGTTTGCAATCAAAGGGCAACATCCATTTCGATTTTTTCTAATTGTAGCCTACCACAGGCTCTGATATCTTTGACAGCCAGGTCACACAACAACTGTTGGCTTGCAAAAAAAATTATCGAAGAAAGCCTAATGTTGTTTATCACTGCTTGTTGGACTAAGTATGGTGGACACAAAATGTTGTCCTAATGGGGTGGTTCTCCGAGAATCTTTTCCACAGTAGGCCTATATATCCAAGTTATGCGGAAAACCGTGAGCACTACACAGCATCCACATTTTATATCCAAATTGGACTGGTTTTCCTTTCATAAACTGTTTATAGCTGTGAAGGCCAAGATACGGAACCATTTATTCATCGATACATAGATTTTTGTGAAACGCACCAAACTGTTGACAGTTGATCTTCAGTTTTTCTAGCAACTGTAATACTTTTGCGAATTTAGAGGAGTTTAAATTTTGCTTGTCATTGGATGCAGTAAGACTGTTCAGAGACCAAGAGACAGAAGATTCGACGACCGCTACACAGATGCATCAGTAAAACCCTTCCCCAACACAGTGAACACCTCCCCCCCCACACACAAGCCGTGGTTTACACACTATATATTAAAAATGTTCAGGCAACACATTTTCAGAAAAAAACTGCAAGTTTGAAGGACTTTTCTTTGTTTGATTTCGCTGAAATTTATGTGGTCTTTTTTTGCCCATGACTGTAGAACTCCATCGTCATGCTGGCTATCCTGGAAAGTTATTTTATTGTATATCTGTGATGAAATAGATTGGTGCATGTNACAGACTCTTTTCACATCTGTCCANCAACGAGTTATTTCAGCANCGCTCTAGTGTCAAACAAGAATGAGACTCAAAGTTACTTCAATNTTGTCCTCCTATTACTGACCGTCTGTTGCCAAACATGGATATTTCTGTACTGAAAAGGACCAACGTTCCCATTTTGGGAACATCGTTTTCAAACTCTTTTTGAGAAAAGAGATGGACACAAAATTGTAAACTAACGCTTGGATCAGTTAAATAGAACTATAAAACATATTTTCATGGCATATTTTCTTAAAATTTTTTCGAGCTTACAATAAACAAACAAAGATTAGTTTGGCCACCCGAAAAACTACGTTTTGACTGAATATGAGTCGCCATAGCAACAAATCAACAATCTAGATTTCATGAAGTGGGTGTAATTTTAATAGCATCAATGTAGATGAAATTTCTGAAAAAAACTGGATGCACATTTTTAATCCGCGAAACGTTGGTCCCTAAAGGGTTAAAGCATGCATGACAGTAATAAGCAGGAACCGAGTTTGCTTCTAGGGACAAACCTTATTGTTTGCGTTTCGTTGACGTCACCGTGTTCACTCAGCCGTAGTACGACCGTTTTGTAAAATTAGCAAAATGGGGTGCAAACTACGGAATTGATATTTTTGGTGAGCATGGCCTCCTTTGCGAGCTTAAATAGACACAATTATGCTAAAAAATTGTGATAATAAATAAATTCAAATTTGGCCAGTTCCGATAAAAAAAATGTACTGCTACTATAATAATCACCACATAGATCAAATCAAAAACAAACCTCAAGATCTTTTGGTAAATACTAGCAGCGCAACCAGGCGCGCAGACAGGAATTTTAATAAGGGGGCAGACAACAACCGAGTTTCAAGGTTGCGCTAGTTACGATTGCGCTTCTTATATTGCATTTACACGCTTCAGATGTGCACCAACACAGCTTGTTCAACCCAAGCCGAGCAGCGACTTTGCTCTAAGGCACTGACTTCCGAAGTAGGTCTTCTACAAACCTTTCGAGCATATAAGAAGTGGATCCCGTTGTCATCTAATTTTTGAGCGATTAATTCACATATGTAGCTGATAACCGCAAAGGCTAGTCTTTCAACGCGTTTGGAAAATGTTTGGATTTTTTATAATCCGTAAGATCTTTTGGCTATATTCAACCTATTCCGTAAAACCTTTGCAGCTACTTTAAACTTACTTCGTTTAAATTGTTTGATGAGACTTTATTAATTTAACTGACTTCATTGAAATTTAAGACGAAATTAAACTGTAAACATAACAGTAAATCCAGTATTACAAAACGTTTTGACCACGCTCAGCTGCATGTAAAGATAACTAGCACTGTACGTAATTTAAATTTGTACACATCACGGGATTCTTGAAAATACAGTAACTTATCTGCGGAATTTGAAGCCCTAATGCGAAAAAATTCAAATTTAGTTTCATTTTAGTCGCGTGCGCTTTGTCAACAAGGCAGCTTGCTCAGGGATGGTTATTAGGGAAGTAAAACGAGGCAGTTGACTCGTGCCCTTCTTTTTTAGAGCCGTGCCCCCTTTGAGAGCTTTGCACCATTGTTGAAAAAAGTTATGTAGGCCTATCACTATAGAGCCACATTTAAGAAGCTCTGAAGCAAGTAATATGTTTTTCAATATATAGCAAAAATTATGGGAAAATGTGCCATGGGAGGCAGCTTTCAATTGTACAGCTGCAAAACATCATAAATTTTTGTTCCTTTCGTATGTATTTTATGCTCTTGAATTTAGTTCATAAATTGAAATGTGAAACAAATTAAACCATTTCATCCACGTAATCCCACATCTGCCTTTGGCAATGGCGATGTTTTGGGGCCCCTTTCTGAGAGCTTGCACCTAAATTTTAATACCCACCCCTGTGCAAGTTATCGCAGTATCTGTAAGTAATGGCAGTGCCAATTCCCTCAGCACTTGCAAAATAAAAAGCATTTTGTTACTTACGTTGGATTTTGCTGCTGACTCTTCTCGTTGCAGTTAAATGATTTCAAATTATTTAGTGTAGATTAGGGTGGCAATTAACATGAAAGTTGAAACACTGAGCTTATGAACAGCAGGGCGGAGTCTAATATCTTGAAAATACTTGATTTTTTACTCTCTGGCAAGGTGAAGGGAAATTTTTAATGAAAACGTTAAAGCTCCACATAATTGTGATTGAACCGTCACAATACACGTCATCACAAATAAATATCTAGAATGAATGCTATTGTTGCTAAACAGTGACTATGGCGCAATGAAGAAGACTTTGAAACTGAATCGCTTCTTAGCCAAAATTTGAGCTTCAAGACATATAAAATTTATCTTACCCGCATATTACCGCGTGTAGTTTTAAAACTGTGCAACACCAAAAATGTACGATACTGATTTAAGTGTACACTGACACTGGAAACAAGGATAGGTTATATTTGTAACACCCATGGTTATCAGAGAGGAATTTGCGATGGCCTTGAAATGAAGCTTACATAAACATTTAGTAGGATACAGCAAGCTGGTGCGCCAAAAACAGCTGCGAAAAACGTTACTCCAGTTGTTTTTTTCAGGTTTGTATTTGAGCAACAGCTGAAGTAGGATAGGTTCCTTGAGGCAGTTCCGTTTATTTCCACTGAAGTATTTGTTTGGCTTAAACTTCAAATATTTTATTAACCTGAAAACTTTGGAATTGGGGATGGCATTGCCCCGTTGCCATCCCTGGCTACGCGTCTGGTGGAAACTGTATTTTGGTTGCGGGCTACAGACCAGCGCAGGAATTCGTGATTGAGCGAAGTTCACGTGCACACCGAGTCGGTAATTCAAATTAACCAACACAATTTAACGATCATGACAATTCAGTTTACATAGAAAATCTGTAAATTGTGACTACATATAATCCAGTTATAATGTTCATTTTTCTCATTTACTCCCTGGTTTTATGCTGGGGAAACGTTTCTAACAGTAATGTAACCATGAAATTTGCACAGTTACATTGCTTTTTATCACAAAATGTTGGGGGGGACAAAAGATAATATGTCCCCCTTGTTTCAAAGTTGGGGGGACATGTACCTCCCGTCCCATCCTTAAACTCGGTCCCTGTTAAGAAGGAACGCACAGATACATGAAAGAACACGGAAATAGATATGTGGCGGTAATAAAGTAGCATATTTAGGCCCGGAGCCAGGGGGGGCATTCAGGGACAGCGCCCCCAATCTTTTTGTGCCCCCGAAATTTATAAAAGAGCACACGCTTGGATGGCGCCAACACGGTTTCTATGTTTAGCACCGTTGATATAATGCTGCGATAATTTCCAACCAGACCGATTGATAAAATGCATGGGGAGTGGGAGGTTGCGAAGAACCATGGATCATTTGGGCTGCAGACCTCCCAAACAATGAAAACAATTGCTGACCATGAAAACAACAGGTTTTTGCAACGTCCAAGGTGATTTAATGTAATCATTATATTTGTCATTGCTGCTTCGAAATCAACCAAATATTTTACATTTTCATAAGTGCATCAGATAGTGTGGGGTGGTTATATTTCAAACTGGGTCAAACGACGTGTAACTGGCAGGTTTCTATTTTTGGCAGTCACTCCCCAAAAGGCCTGACGTTGTTTAATCCTATAACCTGCGCTGCAGTTACAAGCCAGGTTGAGCAAGGCCAACTTTTCGACTGCACAAGCAGGATCGACTTTCAGGAAAGATTTGCAGAGCTCTTGTGGTTTGGCGCAATATTTCCATCAGAGTACGACCATCCATTAACCGAGGCAGCTCTGCAGATCATCCTTGGCACCGCAGACTGCAGTGATCCATGCACATGTGCACATATGTTTAACAGGAAGGCTGTTTCTAACGATGCAACACACAGTCTGTCTGAAATGCTGTATGTGTTCCTAAGCATTCGTCCCGGGATGACTTCTTCAACTTGAACTGGTGCTGGGTTAGAGGTTGAACGCGATCGAAAAAACTCACTGATGCTTTGATGTTCAAATGTTTGTACTTTCCAATTCAGTGTTACTAACTGGCATCACTTTCATACAAATTATGATTATTTTGTACTGAAAGACAGAATGCGAAAAAAGTCAACCTGCTGAAAACAAAACAAATGATTCGGACACCAAACAATCAACTTCATTCAAGAAAGGAAACAGGCCTATTGTAAACTGTAATTGGAGATGTGCTCAAAATAGAAAGGTGGGCTGAGCTTTTCAAAACTTCGTCGTCTCCACCAGTTCTCATCACAGGGTGCATTTATCTAGTGGTGGAAGATTTCACCAAACAAAAGGATACATTTGCTGTATCATAATATATATCAAGCACACATTTTCGCAAACGCTTTTTCTTGAAATATATAATTAATTGGACTCACGACAAACACATTCCGAGCCCACGCTGCTTAAGATTTTATGTCAAGTTTTTTGACCTACGCGAAGCGAAGGATTATTATATGTACAAAATATCTAGAAAAGCTTCGCAATGGGAGCTTCGTTTTTGAACATTTTTTGCCTAATTTCGACATTTATATTTCGTGTAATCATTCATAGGACACAACAATGGGCAGAGAGATAGTTAAGCTAAGCAGAAAAAGATAGAAATTGAAGAGTCTTACAGTTCTGCTTTTATTGCTGTAGTGATGCAGAAAAGACAGAAAAATCTGCATTCACGGGCGTCATACTCGAAAAGGTTCAAAGTTCAATGAGAAAATGGCTGCAACGCGCACAAAATTTCTGATGTATGCGTTCATGTTTTTGCATAGGAGTGAAACGTCTGATTTTATCCATAATGTCATTCTTTTAACAAGAAACAAGTCATATTGAAAATACATGGGGCACAGTGCTTCTACTTTACCGCATGAACTATGCATATTTATTAAATATCGTTTTAGTTGTTTTTTGTTCTGGATTTCGGGTTACCTACGAAAACAAACCTACCCAGACAGAAACACAGTGACGTTTCCAACGTAGTATCTCGCATGAAAACTTTAGTATAGTGCTCCCGTGCAACCTCGAAAACCTATTGCGGAACTGCGTTAAACCTCTTCTAGGCAGAATGGTTTATTTAAATATTTTTATAATAATAATTTTATTCACAGGTGTTTTGAGTTTGAAGCAAAAACATGTGAATAAAACTGTTTGGAGAAAGGTGTGACACAGGAGGCCTTCAGTCATTTCTTAGGACTGCGCAATGTTGGCTGAGAGGACCAAACGCTCACAACGATCAGTGCAATACCTGCAGAAAGTGTTCGTTCATTCATTTTCATACCCGCTTTTCGTCTGGGTAGGGTCGCGGGGAAAGCAACTCTAGGAGGACTCGAAATACCTTACGGTTTTCAGTAATTTCAGGTAGTTCCGCTCTACAGTCTACACCAAGACGAGACCAAGCAAGGCCTGGTATGTAACTACAGTATAACTATGTAACCACGCCACCTGGTGCTTGGTCGATCCCTGGGCCGCTTTCCCGTGGGTATAGCCAACAGGACGTGCCTTCCCGATCCTTCCTGGGCCACGTGACCGAACCAACGTAGCTGGGATCTTTCCATTCGGAGGTGAAGTGGTTCGACATTCAAAGCTTGGCAAATTTCACAGCTTTGCACTTTATCGCGAAGTGTCAAACCGTGAACTCTTCGCAAAAATCCCATCTTTTCTGCTTGCACAGCTTGCACTTTCTTTCAGTCATTACCCAGGATTCATGGTCAAGGGAGAGGATCGAAACAAAAAACGATTTAAAAACTGACAGCTTTGCGGTGTTTGAAAGCTACCGTTTGGTGACCACTGAGCTATAAAGCTCAAGCAGAACTGCGTGTGCTTTAACAATCTGTGTATCAATCTCCTTGTTCCACCTTCCGCCACTCGTGAATACCACCCTAAGGTACTTGAACTTTTGCTACAGCAATTTGCAGCTTACTTGCAGCGTGCACTGGTTTAGTTTCTGGAGAGACGTACCTCGGTCTTTTTAGTGCTGAGTTTCATTTCCGTTTCATCGCACGCAGCAGAAAACTGACCAGGTGTGTGCTGACGACCCTGTTCAGAGGATACCAGCAGCACAAATCTTCCGCAAAAGCAAACGATTGTTCCTGCAGCGTGTAACAATGACACACTCCTCGACTCGACTTTGACTGGCAATCCAATTAATATGGAATATGAAGAGGAGTGGCGAAAGCGCACACCCTTGTCGAGTCCAACACCCACGTGGAACGGTTGTGATTTAAACGCCGCCGACACAGACACAAATTTCTGATCAAGAATACAGTGACTTGACGGCCAGTAACAGGTGGCTGAAAATTTGCTGGAGAGTAAAGGTTTGGTCTGTAGTGCTACGGCCGAGACGAAGACCGCATTGGGTATCACCCAGCCTCGGCGCAAAATTATTTCCGCGACAACTTTTCCAAGGCACTTGACATACACTTTTTTAGAGAGGCTAAGGATTGAAGTTAGAGCATTGTTACCTGTCCCCCTTCTTGTGCATGAGGAGGATCAACGAGTCTATTCCTAAGAAATGCGGTTGTTATCAGTGTTTTTAATGCTTATGCCTTAAAAGCACTGGTAATAACTGCATTTCTTAGGCGTAGACTCGTTTTTAATGCTTATGCCTAACCACCACACTTACAAGCAACTAAAAATTTGGCTGGATGAACAACAAACCATCAAATATGAGCCTGCTCCAAAATATCTTGGAATCAATTTGGATCGCAGCTTAACATTCAAACATCACATCGAACAGCTGAAGAGCAAAGTCTCAGCTAGAGTGTCCCTGGTTAAACAACTGGCTGGCACAAAATGGGGAGCGTCCTACAGAGCTCTCAGAATATCTGCTCTAGCCCTGCTATATGCTTCAGCTGAATACTGCGCACCAGTCTGGTGTCGCAGCTCACATTCGCACAAAGTTGACGTGGTGCTGAATGAAGCCATGCGAACAATTACAGGATGTCTGAAAAGTACCCCACTAAGTTATTTACCCTTGCTGGCTGGAATCATTCATCCAAAACTCAGACGTGACACTTCATGTCTGAGCCTCTACACCAAAGCTAAGCATGTTGATCATCTATTACATCACACGTTGTGTATACAACCTGCTCCAACTCGTTTAAAATCAAGGCGGCTGCTACGGCCATATGTGGAGCATCTCGAAAGAGAATATATTGCTTTGCCACAGGTCCCCTCACCTCTGAAACTATACATCAATGAACTGACTCCGAAACCAAATGGATATCAGTACCCCAGAAAATCTTGGGTACAATTAAACCGGCTCCGTACTGGAGTCGGTCGCTTCAAAGCGAACATGGTAAAGATGGGCCTGGCAGCATCTAACCAATGTGAGTGTGGCTCTGTCCAGACCGCAGAACACATATTGCAAGAATGCCCTATGCTGAGACCTCCGTTCAGAATCTCAGTTATTAGCAGGGAAGACCTCCTGCAATATCTCCTGAACATTGAATTTTGACGACTACTCGCTCTGTATTGTGTATACGGAAGAAGAGAAGAATGCTTAAGCCGGTGAAACAGATTTTGCTCTCAGGGAAACTTACGAAATTTCTTCCAATACGAGTTTATTCAACTCATCACAACAGTAGTTATCAATCATTTTCTACTGGCAGATCTCTTTCTACACAGGAAACTTTTTCTCGAGGACCCCAACGACACAATGTTTAATACAGGAAAACGCATTATCTTGAAAGCCTGACGTGATGAGAAAATTATGATTTCAGATTCGGAATCAGAGAATTGAAACCATCCTAGTACCGTAATTTTACCCTACCCGGCACCTGAATGTTGTTGCACAAGTTTATCATGTAAGAGGAGGTTATAACTCGCAGAATCCCCGCTTTACCTTCGTGGATCCAAGGCTGGAAGCCACTATTAAAGAGGTTTTAAGAATCGTAAGTCGATGATGAAGGGATTTGTTACAATGCATGCATTGCCTAAAATAAAATCAAATTATGCAACTGAAAATGATGCTTTAAGCAGCATTTTAATGATTAATGCCCAAACAACAAGCTAGAAGCTACCCCATTTTCACATAGACATACGAGTGGAAGCATAGAAGAAACGAGAGAAAGAAATAGTGAGTAAAAACAAGTTTCTGGGCATATTTCATACCACATCCTTTTGGTAAATGCCTCATGAATTGTTTGCGGTTTTACGCAGTTTTCACGAGAGCAATGAGCAATAAAGTTGCAACACAACAAAGCGTTCTCGTAGAAAAGGCAAACAGACTTATGTGTACGATTCAGGGTCGTCATCAGATTAATTTTATTTCAAGCTGAGTTAATTAATTTACAATCACACTTGATAGATCGATGGTAACCCAGTCTCTGCCCAATGCAAATGTTTGTTTTTATCACATAAAAACCGCGTGCGTTTTGAAAAAAATCACGTTTTTTTTCAAAGCCTGCGGTCTGGTATATCATTATTTTGAACTATCTTTTCTTGAGCAGCATGGAGTAATTCAGTAAAATTTGATTGGATAACGGTGATTCGATGATCACTTTTGTTTCATCTCTAGATGATGCTTTAAATCAGAAGCAATCAGGTTTTTCATTTGATGCTGCTGATTACCAGTTTAAACATTCCGCAACCGACGTTTGCTTTCGATTGAACGCTATGTTTTCCGAAACGATGTCTTGGTGCCTGTAAAACAAACTGTGCGTGTACTATCAAACATGGCCAACGGCGCGGTATTTTGAAAAATTTGGTCGGTCTGCATGAGTCACGAGAGCAGAATGTTTGTGTAAATGTTCCAAATAGGAGTTTGGTACTTCATAACAACTTGCTTTGTTTTTCAAAGATGCTGTTCAAAATTGTCAATCAACTTAAGATGCAATTTTCTAACTTGTTGTGAAAATCAATACTTTCATAGTTTTTTCAACCGACATTGATACCAGAAATACTACAGGCAAAGTAAAAACTTGACATGTAATACCGCGTTTGTTTTGGTTGTCGAAGCAAAAGCGCATTGTCGAAGGTAAAAAGTTCTTTTTTGTAAAATATCACAATGTGAATGCTTGCGAATGTATAAGCACTTAAAATTGTTTTTAACTTACACACACCTAATGCTGAAAAATGAAAGAGAGTACTCTCTTATCTGATGAGTTATTTCAACGTGTTTCTTAGGTTCTTCGCAAGAGCAAAGAGTTTGAAACACTGTGCTTGATACCCTGCTTTTGTTGTGAAGATACAATCCTAAGAAATTAAAACTCCGAATTTGTGGTCTGTAGACTCTGACGCAGACTTTCCATGATCTAACGATTCAACTAGACACAGTCGGAGCAATAAACAAATCGAATGATTCCGGGGGTATGGAATAAAAAGAGATGTAGGAACTGCCGAAGCGTATTATCTTACTTTTGTAGCCTGAGTGGTCGAGCTGTTTTCAGTGTCTAATTGCATACAATGTTCCATTCGAAATTAAGCAATGCAAGTTACTGTTGCAAGGTATCTGTCTTTCAGGGTCAAACATAGAAAGTCGTGCTTTTCTTTGTGTTCAGTGCAAAATTTAAAAAACATTTCCCGTCTGAGAGGTCCATGTGCTCACCTGAGTGAAAGACGTTTCTCATTTAGAGTTGAACTTTGCGGAATTAGTCAACTGCAGAAGGCTGTTTTTTTATTAAGTGGTTAATGCACAGCGCAATGAGAGCAAACGACTTCAATATGTGACAAGGTTGGTTTTATAGCTATATCATTAAAGTGACTCAGGAAATGCGTAGTCGTAGTGGAGTGAAATTCAATGGGTTCAATGTTGTAATAATGTCCATCTGTCTTTTTTCATCGTAGGCGGTTTGCACCATTAACATATTATTGACTGTGTCAAATTTTCTTCTTAACATTGTTCATAATTAAGATAATTCTTGCGCAATAACCATCTTTGAAAAACTATTGCGAATGTACCCATGGTTTTGGACCACATTGTAGCAACAAACTAAGCAAGGAATGGTGCTGAGCAGCCAACTGACTTGATTTTCAGATTTCTTGTATTACTTATAGTATTTCTTTGTAGGGTCAACAGTAACACTGAGAGGGAACTGTAACTCGTTTCATTAAAAATGGGACTGGATCGAACGGTGCAGACAACTTCCTCGGTTTCCGAAAATCGTTGATATAAGTTTTTTCAAGTTTATTACAATGTTTGGCCACTCATACGTTTGTTATTGTATCTGAGTATGCCGTCCTTGTAGAACCAAGTTAACCACAAATAACTCGCGCGTTTTCACGCACTAACATGATGCAGCATGCAGATTGGTTGCGGGGAACAAATTGCATACGATGAAGTACTTTGGAAGGAAAAAAATGTCCTATGCATAAATGGTGAATTTTTCCACTATGCATAAATGGAAAAACATTTCTACATGACCACAAGTCAACGCCACAACTTTGTGAAACACTTTTCCGTGCTTCTGTTATGTGGAACGTTTCTGGTTTGAGGAAACACTTTGTATACATCTGAAGACAAACCTTTGCTCCTTTCCAGGATATCTGCTAGCTTACACGGAGGACACACAACTATTTTCGTTGTAAATGTTGATTTGATGACGAGAACGGGGAAAGCGTGTGAACGATTTCCTTGCACTCACTCAATCAAGATACTGGACCGTCACGAAGCAAGTACCGTTTCTGAAGTCTTAGGCATGACCTGATGGGGAATCGAACCCATGCTGTTAGCTTTGGTGGCGTGCTCAACCAGCTGTACCACTTAGATGGTTTAGAAAAGCTGGCAAAAGCTAAATTAGTTTCACAAAGGTTGTTTAGAACGTTTCTTGGAATTCCATTACCGACCGACCAGTTGTCTGTACTCTTTCAACGTTTCTGGGAAAGGTGTATTGTTGTGTACATCAACATTTTGCCCTCCAAGCGTACGGTCAGAAGCTTTAAACATTGCCCCTGATAATAACTTTAACGAAACAGAAATCATCATATGTGCTCCTAAGACATAATAAGAACAGGTTCCATGAATTTTGGTGGATTCATTGCTGCTTGGCTGAGCATTAGCAATATATTCGAGAGATGTTACAGTCTTGCAAACTTTTCCCCTAGCTGACACCTAGCGGTTAAAAGCGTTCTTGACTTATTAGCCTTAACCTTTGTTCAGTTAAATGCTTGACTTTTGTTAAGTGAAATGCTTTAAATGCTTGAAATGTTTTAATTATTTGATGACACCTGAAGACGTTTTCGCTGAAATAGGACATTTGCACTTATATCAACTTTCACAAAATTTTGTAATATTTGTGAATAACCTTTTCATTGTATTTTAGATTTTTCTTTACTTATTTACCATTACGTATCTCTCGAACATACGCTGGAAAATAGGCAAAGGCTTACCTGGTAAGAGTTCTTAGCTAGATGCTTCATTCACTTGCGGTGATATTGTTTGGTATGATATGGCACCAAAAGCCAAGATCTTCAAGAAGTATTTTACATCAATTTCCACCGTAACTGTCCAAAGCACTCCCTGATTTTCAATTACATGTTGATTTAAACATTCCTTCATCATCTATTGAGCCGCTTGACATTTGTCGCGTACTAACCTCTCTCAATCCTAATAAATCAAAAGGATTTTATAATCTACCTAATCGTATTCTCAAAACTCCTTACAATCTTTGACAACTCCATTGAGTTTTCTTTTTTGAGTTCTATCCTAGCA
>JGI24158J21664_10007791_pt1 | contig 14232 bp, 5 predicted proteins | sample Ectturendosymbi3_FD_21664 | JGI IMG/M metagenome (IMG submission 21664) | reverse complement strand
GGAAATTTTGTGCAATCTTGAACTGTAGCGTGATCTAAAATCCCACAAAATATATTCCTAATGCCTTCTTCCTCTAATTGAAATTCATTTTTTAATTTGTATGCATAGGAAAACATCGAAATTTAAGCAATCAGTCCTAATCCTTGTTTCGCCTGTTTCTTCAGTTGGCATTATAGACAATAAAATTGTATATGTAACCCCGACAATGATCTTATATGAGGACATGGACATGAAACCGATTGAACACGTTCTGCTTCATCCGATATGCGTGCTTTCTCACCTGATGTGCACATGCAAACACAAATATAAAGTTGTTTTTATATTATTGAATGCATTGAAGTTGCAGATGAATTTATCACTTCAAAAAACACAGATTTCACGAGATTTTTGATAATTAAACCTAGACACCCAGGTCGACTAAAGAAGCAGATCTGAGTAGAAAAACCTCGCAGTGGGAGCTCGGCATGGTCACATGCGAAAAAACGCCTACTTCCGTAACTCGAAGTGAACATTTGAGGATTTATTGCCGTGTTATTGTTGCGCAACAAAGACCCACAGTAGAACAATCCGCTCGCTACTTTCGCAACATTCCTCTGCAGTCAAAGGAGCGGACAAGAGCGAACTGCAATCTCACCATTGCGTGTTTGAACAAATTAAGTTAGTTAACCACATACGAACCGCCGTACATGATCACGCCAATTGTCTCTCAAGTGTAGGCTGCCAAATCGTATCAGTTTTGACGTTTTTGACCGGTGTTTTTGCAAAGTTGAAACGAGGGTATGTGAAACGCCACCAGTTGCGTTAAGCGTTTAGGGGGCCTCGCGGTCACGACTTTGCCCGGGGCCTCGCGCTCATTTAATCCGGCCCCGCGTATATGTAATGTAAATATTTTATGTAAACACGTATTTATATAATACTGGGACCATATTTTTTATATGAAAACTTGTTTTTCATTTATATTGAAATAAACACATTCGGACTGCCCAAATTCAGCAAAAGAAGTTTTGCATCTAATATGTTCGTCCCCATCCCTGTGCAAGAAATGGTTTATTTTTAAACGATATACAAAAAAATCACCTCAATGGACGTTTATGTGTCGGGAACCACCGATCAGAAAACATATCCAAAAAAATTTAGGGGGGGCTTCAGCCCCCTTAGCCCCCTCCTGGATCCGCCTATGTATCTCATTTGGCAGAGGTGGCAATTTAGCGAAGAGTTCACGGCATGAAACTTAGCTTCAAAGTACGCAGCTGCGAAATTGGTAAAGCCTTGAATGTTGAGCCAATTTTCCTCAGAATAGAGAGATGTCAGCTGTGATTGGATAAAAATGTCCCAGGAAAGACTGACGAGGCACGTCCTGCTGGGTACACCCCGAGGACCAGGTGGCGTGATTATATCTCCGACTTTGCTTGGTCCTGTCTTGGTGTGTATCCAGTGGAACTATAAGAAATTCCTGAAAACAGTGATGCATCTCGAGTCCTCCCAGAGCATGCTGCCCCCGTGACCCTCNTGTGAGGAAAAGCAGGTGTGAAAATTAATTGAAAGGAAGCATTTAAGCTTTTCGTATCACATGTTTCAGTAAAATGAAGCAGTCTTGTAAAANATGCGGGGAAGTGTTATGATTAATCTCACTGATGAAACAAACTATTAATTTCCACATCCCAAATCTACTTGATTNCGTCAAATCAAAAATTGAAAGTTTTGCTCGATCCCTGACGGTAACTTTAACATATCTGTATCCACTGTAAATTGACGGATCCGTCAAACTTTTCACTGTTTGCTTACAAGTCATGTCGCCCGATGGTCACCTACATAAATTAAACCTGGCAGTTTACTAGGTTTATAAAAACAGTGCCCTTAGGTTTTAGCAGGCTGATATTAGCAGGAAAGCATACTATATCAGAACTTCGTCTCCTCAGGAAAAAGGTGATTTTTGGCTATAACCCCGTAGGGTTTTGACATTGACTACTCAAATATTGTTTGCAAAAACAAGTTAATTGAAAAGTTTCTAGCAAGAGCCAGTGAGCGTTAAAACGTGGAAACCTACAAAGCATTTAAAAATTTAAACACATTTTTGTGTAACTAAAAAATTCTTCCAAGCTGAAAATTACTGAAATTAAAGTATCTTAAAGAAAACGTACTACTTCACATGATTACAGCTTAGAAGTCTTACGATTGTATCGCATTAAAAAAAACTACTATTTCTCGCTAGTGTTGTTAGGCAAATTTTTTCATAATGTTGATTTGCACTCGGTAATGTGACCAGCAGTAATTTTATGATGCAACTGAAGAGTTTCAAAATGTACGAGAGCATTTTCTGTTACGGTGAAAACAGCTGCTTTTTCGCCGGCATCGTATCAAACTTGTTCCGCTGGTTCCACGTTTATTGTGGTAAAGCAGGGTGGGTTACCTGCGGTCCGTGACCGCAAGGGGTGGGGTAAGCAGGGTGGGGTACCTGCGGCCCTTGTGAACATTTAATATGGCCCGCATCAGAATTTTCACTACCCAAGTTAGGAAACAACATCGCGTCAAAATGAAACTCTATGACAAGCAGACACAGTGCCATTGCAGCCCAACTCTGGTCCTCCCCAAAATGTTTGAGGCCCGCTAATGGTGATTTCTAAAAAAAGATCGACGTTATGGCACATCCCGAGGCCGAATGGCTTTCGCAACAAAATATCCTAGTTTTTGTTTTTTCTTATTTCACTATTTTTTATTTCCATTTGAGGACACAATTTTGGAAGAACAGAACCGTCGCCAGAAAGTCGCCAGAAATGTTTGTGCAGGGATTTAGGCATTCTGAAAATTTAAATTTAATTCACAACACAGCATTTGCAAATTGTGCTAACTAATTATAAAATGATATATCAAATATTTTCCCACAAATACCCATAATAGGCTGGCATACTTTACAACTAACAATTTTTGAACGAGCTTAACAAATGAAATTGGGCCTTAATCATTGCCAAATAATTAACGACGATTATTTAGAGATGTTGTAATGAAATGCAAATGTAAAAATTTGCAGGATAACAGAATCAAGCCTATCGTTCAGTTCTGAAATCACTGTTACTCACCGAAAGAGCAAATTTGAGGCCGGTGGAAATAGTGCGCCGCGACGAATGTTTTCTATCATTAGCGCAAATTCTATCATTAGGTTAACTTTACCATGAGCTTAAGTGAATTTTGCTTTAAGCGTGCGCATCATGCTGATAACTGGACGAAATACGCAAGCATAAACCTTTCTAATATCTAGACTTGTTAATCTCCTGGTGCATGACACATGTTTAGATCAATACCATTTTGTATCTCAAAGAGGTTGTGCAGAAAATGTTAACAAATATAGACTAAGGCCTACGCGGACGCAACAAGGTCAATATTCGTAATCCACTAATTGCACTACTCTGTTGGGACCAGGGTTGCCAACACTTCTTACAACAAATATACCAACCTTTTTCTGAAAGTATACCAAATTTAACTGTAACAAAAAACTTAAAGTTTAATGCTGGTTTTCCATGCTTTTTTTACGACCTCGCTTAATGGTCAACAGTTGATGTTTAGCAGTGTCATCATAGAGAAGCTCCAAGCTCGTTTTCTACTTTCCTAACTTCAGCAGCGACAGATTTATTAGCCCCTGCAAAATTCAACCTTCCAACACCTACATCTCCATTTTCTATTTCTTTTTTGGTCCACCACATTCTTATGCTGTGTAATAGTACTGCTTTGGGGTCTGCAATTTTCTTTATGCACAGTTTCCAGAAGGGATAGGCCTACAAGCATCAGCAGAATCTTGCTTTGCAAGCTATCCAAACTCTATCATCCAGTCTTCTATAAATCTTGTGCCACCCTCATACGCAACTTTCCAAATATTGGGTGGATGCATTGGCTGACTTAAACACATGTCTTAGTGCTAAGTGCAGTTTTTGCATATCAGGCNATGTTATTCTAGACAGCAGCGACTGGTACTGCTCCGTATACAAATTACAGGACAGAANAATATACGGATTGACAAAGACTTCACTGATTTCTCGTGTTTCATATTTCAATTTGGGGGTTGAAGCTTTGTTTCGGTGGGCTAAGCTCAAAAAAGCCGTGGCGATGGGACAGAATTTTGGGCCCCCTGTGAGAGCGCGCTCCACAATTCAGGGGTATGGAAGGCAGCTGATACGGCTCTAAGTAGACAGTAAGTCAAGATAATTTTTCTCGCTACTTGCGATAGCTTTCTCTCCTTACTTTCCTTTGGAATATAAAGGTAGAGCTTCAAGAATAAATTTCATTAATTTTTGCGGCCCGTCAGCGACATTCCATAATTCATTTGGCCCGTGATAGTAAATATGTTCCCCACCCCTGCAGTAAATCAATCGGTTAACTCTGGGAAGAACTGCAAACTTACAATAAAAAACAAACAACAGGACGCCAGAGCAACGGTAGGGGGAGAAGTAAACAGTTGAGGGGAACTGACTCAATGACAGCTACGGCCGTCGCTTCCTGCTCTGCATTCCTGAATATATATTCTGTACTTGGTCGGGATGTAGAAATAAACTGAACTCAACTGAGGGCAATAGAGAATATAAAAAGGTCTTCAGCAACACGCTTACTGCTTCCAAAATATTATACACTGGGCAAAACACGTGATTTTCACACTATTGAACTTCTATGAAACTTCCATAAAACCAGCAAATAAAACGAACACATTTGTTGTTGAAAGAGCAACCAAAACAAACTGATAAATATGGCGCGTAACGTTTACTGGAATAATAAATTATCGGAATAATCAATAGTGTGTCAGTGTGTCAATCATTTGCTGTACTTGTAACGCGCATTGTTACATTTTAGGTATTTCCACGTTTGTAGGTAACACGAGTTCAAAACTGTTTAGTTGAGTTGATTGGAAAAGCGCACACGCAATGGGATGATTGCCACATTTACATGTTTTGCAACTATTTGACCTCAACAATAATAATATAAATTATAGAAAACAGTTCTGGATTTCATAGATGCGCGAAAAGCAGCAATAAATTTGTTTCAAGTCGATCTTAATAGACAACAAAATGACATAGACACCTAGGCCCCATTGCTCCCTGAATGGGTAGGGAGGGCAATGCCCCCGTCATGACCTCGATCTCCCGTGTCCCTGCTTGTAATGAAGTTAATAACTCATAAACGCAGGCCTCCTCCATTTTCTGTAGCAAAACCGACAAAATGTTATGAAAGATTAATGACATCAGAATGGATGGCACTTGATGATGTTGCGTTGACAAAGGCAAATGACACAGTGAAACAGTTTTGCTCCATTTCTTTTTAAATTTTCAGCCGCCCAGCGAAATGTTCGCGCATCTTGGTGCTANATGTTAAGACAAGCGTACAGCAAGCCATGAACGCATTGCAGGGAAAGGCTGTGCTTGATTTCAGTCATAGCGCCCTATCTTATGTCGATCAAATCCTTCCGATTTCTGCCTCAAGCCTTACTTCAACACTGCGTTTGGAAGTTCAAGCGCTTTATTTGGGAAACGACGGTTCATATTTTTTAATTTGTTCTTTGATGTAATCCTGCACCAAACTGCTGCATCCTGCACGAAATCGAAACGGTTTTTAAAAAGATTTTTTGAAAACATGCGTGCTGTGGTGCTAACCTGCTATATTTCCACACAAAAAAACAACAAAACGTTTATTTAAAAAAACTGGATTGCACTCAGGAAAAGCCGTGCTTCAAGGTGACCCGAACTGACCAGAGGAAATTCGACTCAATCGAATTGAGTAATTTTTCTTCGAAAACAACTTGACTGACTCGATTTAGTGAAAGAATGCCTCGATCACTGCTTGAAACAAGTAATTTTTCACCTTCAGTTCTTTTGCACTTTTTGTAGGAGAAAAGTTTTCAATAATTTTGGAAAAAACGCAACATTTATCCAACTTTTTCGAAAATTTTGTGTTTCTCTTCATCTCGAAGTGACTTGAGAGCAAAAATGAAAAATTCGGCATGGCATGTCGTAACTCATCTTGTTTAGTCATCCAAATAGCGGCTCGGGCTTGATTCGTGGTTGTCAATTCTTTGAATCGAAAGTGATTACTAGTAGCTCGGACTCGGTTTGGAGTCGAAGGTGTGATAACCCAGACTTAACTCTACAATCTCTGATTTTTTGCCAAACGTTCAAATTATAATTTAATCATTGCATTTCTGACTAGCTTGTGTTAAACCCAAGAGCGTGTCAAAAATAAAACAAAACGACATTATTCGAAGAAAGGTATTAAGGTGTTTTCTCTGTTGCGAAAGTGCAATGATACTTGCGATATATTAAGGGCAAATTTTTTAATTGTTTTGCGTAGCTACATAGCCGTTTTTTCTGTAATTCATAAATACAGCAATCCGATATGCTTCTGTTATAGTACAACGCAATCAGCAAGCCAACAATGCAATCGAACTTACATTAGGTGTTATGAAACTGCTTATGACGTAATGTATTAAATGTGTTTTACTTAAAAGATGGAACTAATTTTATAACTTTGTACCCTTTGCGAGACGGGAATCTTGCACCTCTGTGTCAAGCGTAACATCATGACGCGAGCGCTCTTTTCTCTTCTCACGAAGTAGAAGACTATTATCATCAGCATAAATATTTTATGCACGCGTAATTGCTGTATTCAAACCTTTATAATAATTTAATAAGCAGCTTTCTTTCAACATGCACTCAACTCTACATTTCAATGCACGTCGGCCAATGCTGTAAGATCTGTTAAACCACTTCCACTTAGGAGAATCTTCAAACCTTGCACCGTACATTAAGTTTTTCAGCAACATCAATTGTGCATGGGAGTCGCCTAAATCAGGTTTCTGTCTTAGTCCCTAAAGAACCGGAACAACGCTTCATAGATTCGTCTATAAGATAAATGGACACAACTTTGTAAATTCGAAAGGCCAGCGCCTGTTCATTTTATTTATGCAGTTCCTGCACGAAATGTTAAAGTTTCAATGGAATTCATGCGGAAGTTATAGTTGAAAGAAGATAGAGCTAAACAGTGACAAGCGTTGTTACGACCTCCAGAAGAATTTTAGTAGTGAGCCTGATTGAAATCATTCACATGGTGGTAAAATTCCAAAAAAGGTCATGAACTTCTGAATCCTCAGATTCGTGCGATGTTTCATACAAAATAAACAGGGATTTGTTTTGAGTTTTGTTATAAGAACATATGAAGCTGTTTTTGAAGCTAGCTAACTACAGTTCTAAGTATTTTCTGAGAAAACTGTGTCAGACAATAAAGTTTTAAAAACTTTATGTTTTATTGTGTATATGTTTTACTGCCCTGAATTTAAAGTTCTTTAATAAACTTAGTGTGTGCATACTCAAAAGCATGTTTTTCTTCGGGACTGAAACGCACTGGCAATGCACGGCAATGTTAAGATAATAAGATAGCAGCAGCATTAACGTTTGAAAACGAATCGTTGACAGCAACGTCTTGCACACTTTTACCAGTCCGTAACAATAACAAATATGAAAAGTGAGAAAATAATTATTTTGAAAAAAATTAAGTTTATAATATAGCTAAATTTGCTTCATGAAAATTTGAGCTCTTTAACATACACTTTGTTGCAGTTCTTATCAATAAGAATCAGTCATCAATAATTGCCTTGAATTAAGCTCCTGGTTCTTTTTTGCTTTGTGTTGTCGAGGTATTTAAACACCAATCTCTCAGAGCATTTAGAAACGTATGGAAAAAATTTCGGTTGGAATTTAACTCCTAGCAAAGAAAATTGATAGCAGAAAAATTCCCTAATCATCAATCACTTTTCCAAATTGTGGTTCCAGCTTGCTATTGCCGCCGCAAATCACGCTTTGAACTTTTCATAATGAGGTTGGAATGTCCCAGATACACGAGAAATCCTATCCACGTGAACAGTAATTACCAAGTTGTACGAGCCCTTGCCTGATGATGTTTGGATTATCTGGAAACTTAGTTTCACACACTGTTGCACCCAAAGTGTATGGTTTACTTGTTCCAGTGGAGATATGTAGTCACATAGTTTGCAGATTCTTCAAAACCTACACCAGGTAAAAATTCGTTTTCCAAAACAATCTGCACAAATTCTTGATTATTTAGGGATTTTTCCTTAAATCTGACAATTTCGACTTATAGCCCTTAGTTACGAAAATATTTAGTTACTTCGGTGATGTTATGAGCCTTTCAGAAAAGTAACAAAAAAGTACACTCTGCTTCTGCTCTATATCGAATAGGTTATCAGGCTTGTCATTGTTTCTGTGTGCAGCGCCGTTGACGCATTTGATCAGATGCTGAAGACTAACCTCATTGTTTACCATACTGGAAAAATCGAGTGGCTTCCTCCAGGACTTTTTAAAACAACGTGTGACGTAGACATAAGATACTTTCCTTTCGACGAGCAAAAATGTCTCATCAAGTTCGGAGCATGGACTCATCATGGGAAACTGGTACGGAGCTGTTTGCTTGTCAGTTTGGAATAGCTGTAGCCACATTTGAGGGTTGTGCCCTCCGAATTTTGTTGTGCGCAGAAAAATTTGTTTTAAACACACAACAAAAATAAGCAAGCTTGCCCCTCTAAAATGCATTTTCCCCGCAAACCTTAAATCCTGGCTACGAACCTGGCTGTGTACATACACTTCTGCAGCGTTTCACGAGCGTTTTGTAGTAATTAAAAGATGAAGTAGTCCATCAGATAATTCTGATTTTCGCGTATTTCAAGTGACTTACGTTAATGCCAATTTTGGGAAGAAATCTGTTTTTTTTATATACTCCACTCACTATTTAATTGTTTAGAAAGCAGATCACAGTGTTCATAGATGTTTCAAATCTTTGCTTAATCAACTGCAGGAGGGGATGCTAATCATATGTGACATACGTGATCGATTAGTCGTTTGCTGCTGATCACTAAAGAAGCTGTACCTGAACAAAGAAGTAAAAGTGGCAGTTAGCTGACGACATTCAAAACCTGATTTATCGCACAGACGCTTAAACTGCGCAGATGAAAGAAATTTGTGCCCATCTTCAATCGTATTTTCGCAACGAAATCCTCGATAAAGTCTCAGTTTTAATGCGAATAGAGATGTAATGTGCCAACAAGTCTGGTTTGAAATTTTCTTCGTACTGGTGCACGACCTGTTTTCCAGGTTGACCTGTCCATTCCAAATCCAGAGGCAGATACTTCAAGTTACACGCCAAGCGGAGAATGGGATCTTCTATGTAAGTTTGCTTTGCTTATGTCAAACTTTCTAAAGTAGCTTCCAGTGAGTAACTGGCACGGCCGTTTGACTGCTATTAACATGTCATCAATCAGGTAGAAGTTTTCAAAATTTTGCAGGCAAAACATTTGAACCTGGAAAATTTGACCCGAAAACTATCTCTCAGTTTTTGATTAATTGTTTGAAATTTTTTTGTTAACTACGCGCAAATATGGGAATCAAAAATTAGTTGGCAACTGGACCTAAAGTTGAAGCGGCTTCCAGTGAAAGCTACTGCAGTGATACAACACCACACCTTAGATATTTATACTCTTTCGTCTTAACATACTTCAGTGAAGTAAACTCACTGTTAACTCATTACCTAAGCGTTTTGCTACAAGTTGTTACATTGACCAACGTACTTTCTTGCTGTAGCAATGCGAGGGAAACGAACGTCGCTCACGTACGACTGCTGCGATCATCCGTTCGTCGACGTCACGTATACGATCCACATTAGGCGCCGGACTCTTTTCTATGGATTTAATCTCATCTTGCCGTGCGTTCTGGTCTGTTCACTGTCGATACTTGTGTTTCTGCTGCCTGCCGACGCAGGAGAAAGGATTACTCTCGGTGAGATCTTTTGCGGTTTGCCCGGCTGGCATTGTCTTGTGCCCTGTTGCAACAAACAGGCAAAAAATAACTAATACATCGATTCAGGCTTGCAATTGGCCACAAACTATGCTGTTTAAATCAGGTCCTATTGAAAACGTAAGAAAGTACATTTTAATCGGTGTGTTAATAGAGTTCGAATGAAACTTTATCTTTGCATGAAGAAATTTTAATCGCTCGACCATTGCTCCCACTGTTGTCAAAAATTACAATCTTGACGATCATTTATTTATACTTGACAATACCAAAAAACTTTAGCATTGTGAAAAGGCAAAAAATTTGAGATAGGCGATACATCACAAAAGAACCATGACAACATGTTCACAGCAAAGGCGGTCAACGAACTGTTACTCAGGCCATCAATCAAGCGGATGATTGTCCCTTTTGGCAGAGTAATTAGGTTTGCTTGGCATANACAGTACAATTTATGACGCCAAATGTATCCTTCGCAATTATGCATGGTTCACGAGCACCTCCAGGCTTCAACCGTGTCATGGAACGATTTTANTCAGGATGAACGGGCTTTTCAATCTCCTGCGTTTGTGAAGAATCCTAAGTGCGTAAAAATCCTAATATGTTCGAGAAAAGACACTGCACGTTGCCAAAGGCAAAGAAAATCGGATAGGGTTCAATGTTGCAAATTTTTTGCCAATGCGAATCAAGTGATAAAATTCTTGCTTGTTATTCGATTTAATGTTTTTTTATGTATTTGCAACTACCTTACAGTCTTCATCGCTTCAACCTTGGCGGTAAGATTGAATATCTAACTTTCAGTACTCTTGTTAACCCTTTGCTGATGCTTTCAATGTGACAAACCTTCATTATCCAAGGCACAACGTCAAGCAAATGCAAAATAACGGTTAGTTTTTCTGCAAAAATATTGGTTATTTTTTGCAGAAAAACTAACCGTTAGAAATTGCGATGCCTCGAAAAAAACTTTCGAAGTCTCCCAATAAAATCGGAGCATTTACGTTGATTTCTTTGACACTCGTAAATTATAGAAACGGATGTCAATGTACTCCACACAGATACCAAGTGCATTGCATACGGCAACTGTTGGTCTTATCAACATGCGATGAAGGCGCGTGCTACAGATTTAGTTCTAGAAACGAGTATATCGTTTTGATCATTGTTTTTATCAGTATGACGTGCGCAAGTGGATCCATCACAATTGATTTCCATGGATAGCAGGGCCGTCGCCAGCGGGAGGGCCAGTGGTGCCCGGCCCCTCCATTTTAAATCTGTGCCCCCCATTTCACGTTTGGACCCCTGGTTGCTGCATACATCCAATACAGCATTGTTAAAATGTGCCCCCCCTTCTGGTTTTTGTCCCCTCCTTCTGGTTTTTGGTCCCCCCTGCTGCTATNTCCTGGCGACGGGCTTGATGGATAGACCGGTTTTGTGTATTAAAACGAATTTTCAGTCCTGCGAGTATAAAAACTTAGCCAGTATATAACTTAATTGCGAATGTTGATCTTGAAATAATCGTAGAAACAACACGAACTGTTGCTAGGAACAATATCAGCAAGAGCTGAATAATTTAGCCTTTTAAAAGATAACCTTCCCTAGCAATACCGGATTGAAGTAGCGCGGAGCCTGTAGCATATTGCCAGCGCGGTGCCCTAAGTTAAAAATACACTTGAAGAAGACAACAACTGTTTAAATCACAAATTCTGTGGACATCCATGCGACTAACACTACGCATATTGAATTTAGTAATTGCGAAAAACCTCGTCCTAAACAGTAACTGATGGAAATATGGGCTACACATCTTTTTTACAAAAATGTACTTTCGTATCTTTTTACCAAGAAGGAATACAGTACTGTAGGCTGCTACAGCTCACAAATGCAGTACAGAGACAGTAACTAATGCTTCCAGACTCATCAACAAATTTGATGATTAAATTTTGATCATTGCTATTTAGACAATGTAGTCAGGGGCGTAACGAGGTTAGATGGCGCCCGGGGCAAGAAGTTTGGCACCCCCCATGTTCGAAACTGAGATCTTTCGGAATCAAATGTACTGTATTGAAAAAAGTACTTGCGACATTGTTGAGACATTTAGGCGACCTCGCAGTCATTCGGCGCCCGGGGAATTGTGTCCCCCTTGCCCCCGTCGTTACGCCCCTTAGTGCAGTGAAACAGTATACGTTTCGAAGTCGATTGTTAATAGCAGCAAACCTACTGCAGATTGCATTTTGCAGATTCTTCCTTAGCGAGTTTGTTTATGATACTGGTGGTAGTGTCTATATCACATAGAAGGTTCTGCTCTATACTCTTTAGAATCATGTTGTTCAGCTTTATTGTCTGATGGTGTTCCTTTGTTCATTATACCATCTTAAGTTTAGAAAATGACCGTTCTCCACTGCNGTTGGTCATCATTAGAGTTTAACAATATGCGCAAATCATTTCCCGCATTTTTAAAAGATGACTACAAGTGCACTACCCAATGACTGGTGAATATATGCCAAATCCAGGGCTGCCAATGAGTTTTTTTGGAAAATCTCATAGAGACACCCAAAAACCCAGATTGGAACAGANAATCCCAGACAGTGAAGTCTTTCTACTATCTGCCATACCTGGCCAGTGGTCATCTGTAATCAAAAAATGTGCTAGTGAACATATACTGTAACCTGGCTTATGAACTTTTGTCTTTGTCGGAATTATTATATAGCAGTAGCATGGAGTTGTTTGTGTTTCTGACGGTGATCTGACAGCATTTACTATCATCAAATCTTCATTCCCAGTGTTCTGCTGCAGCTAACCTTTGAGGTCTGGATCTCTCAACCACTCTACCTTAAAACTGATCTGTGTACCACTTAATTTTTACTTTGGGCTTGCTGCATTGGTATCTCTGCCACTTGAACTCATTGCACCTAGGTAATATTTACAGCTTACATGGTGCCATTGCTTGTTCATCAGTTATTGCGAAGGTACCCAATAAAGCATCAGTTATTGTTCATCATGTATTGCGAAGGTACCCAATAAAGCAGATAGAGAAAAAGGAGGCTAGAAATAGAGTTGATTGTGGCTTTGGTTCAGTAACAGAGTTGATTTTCTCCCAGGAATCACTGTACTTCTTGCTCTGGTCGTGTTTCTACAACTCGTTGCAGACAACTTGCCGCCAACTGACGTCATTCCCTTGCTAGGTACTGGTTTGAATTTTTCTCGGCCATTGCCTTCCAACAGAACTACAGTACAAAATACAAGCTATGTAGAAACGTAGCAATGTACGGCCAAGTGTGATATTTTTGCTTTAATGCTTTCAATTCGTCTTGCTGTTGGTGCATGGATGTTTATTGCTGCATGGTTTTTACGGGATGCATGTGGTTTTCACTGTTTGCTTCGGTGCAACTACGGCTGTTAAACTAACTACCACTTTCAACCTACAGTATTATATTAAACCCGACTTTTCTCCTAAGTAAAATCTGGTTCTTTTTTTAGCCGGAATATGTTTACTGTTTAAAACCTAGAGGTAGAGGAATGCAATTTAAAGATCTCGCTAAGCTGCAGGCATCTGCTTTCAACAGGCATCACTGTGGTAGTGGCAATCTTCTTATATATGGTTCCGTTGTCGGAGATGATTCCGCAGAACTCCTTCACCGATTCCCTGATTTGTAAGCTTACCGTATCACATGTTTGCTGGTATAACAACCTGACTATGATTGCATGAAACGCTTTGGCTCGCGTACGCTTGCAAGTAATTCGGGTTAAAAGTGTTTGTCTTATTTTACCGCTATGGGCTGAAAAGTTAAGATGAAGCTCTAACATGGGGGTGTAGATTCATCTTGCTCTGCTTTGTTACAGCACTTCTGCAAACGGATAGAAGTTTGGAGCTTCTAATCATTTTCGAGTGGGGAAATCTTCTGTATACTGTAGGTCAATCCTATCGGAAACACTGACTGCTTGATTGCCTGGGTAAACGTCATCTGTATTGTTGGTGATTCCCAGCGCTCGTACATTCATACGACTTGTGGAAACGCAGGGAACTGTTNTGATAACGGCTACTTTACAATCTCTCGGGCAATAATGGTTNATGTAAATTAGGGGTGGCAACTCGCTAATCCCTGTAGCTTTNTAGCATTTGTGTAGAACGCTTCTACAACTTNAGTGCACGTATGTCGTGTTCCTGGGCATTTCCATTTCGGTACAGTACGCAGTCGTCCTGAGCCTTTTTCAAATTTTTATCCGATTTGTTATTGCGCCGAGACTAGTAGTTGCCGACGCAGTTTGCTGTTGCGCCGGAATAGTTCTATAAACAAACGACACCATGCGCATGCGTTATTGATGTAAACAAGCTTCTTAGCTTCAGACAACAATGAAGCTAAGAAGCTTGTTTACATCACAGGTCCGATTAAACGAACTTTTATAG
>JGI24158J21664_10007790_pt1 | contig 14234 bp, 13 predicted proteins | sample Ectturendosymbi3_FD_21664 | JGI IMG/M metagenome (IMG submission 21664) | reverse complement strand
CGAAAACAAGGGGCATTAAATAATCAGATGTTGAGACTTGGCTGTTGTTTCCCCCCCCCCCAATCAAAATTCCTGGCTACGTGTCTGCACCCAGGTCAACAAAAAAGCAGATCTGGGTGGAAAACACCCGCAGTGGGAGCCATGGTCACATGCGGAAAAACGCCTACTACCGTAATTTGAAGTAACCGTTTGAAGATTTATTGCCGTTATTGTTGCGCAATAAAGACCAACGGTAGAATAATCAGCTAGCACAGTGGTTCCCAAACTGGGGGTAAATTACCTCTCGGGGGTAATGTGGAACCAAATCCATAATGTTGTTCTATATTATGAGTGAGCACTGCAAAATATCGAGAGTAATAAGAAATACTCGCTACCTTGATTTGGGTAACGGCTCGAACAAGTTTGGGAACCACTGCCAAGCAAGTTTCGCAACCTGCCTCTGCAGGCAAAGGAGCGGACATGAGGAAATTGCAATCTCATCATTGCATGACACCAGAACAATGAACCTGGCTCTTGTGCGGTGTCAGTGTCATACCAGCAAATAAACTGTCATTGCAACATATTATTTAAAATGAATAAATCGCAACTTAGCTGCTAACCTCAGGTTTTCTAATTGACCGCATACAAACCACCGTACATAGTCACCCCCAATTGTCTCTGAAGTGTAGGCTGCCAAATCGTATCAGTTTTGACCAGCGCTTCTGCAGTGTTGAAACAAGGGCATGTGAAATGCTACGCAGTTACGCTAAGCGTTTAGGGGGCCTCGCGGTCACGACTTTGCCCGGGGCCTCGCGTTCATTTAATCCGGCTCTGGTGTTGGGCAATTAATTTGGCTCGGGATTACTTTGAGAAACCCACGTTTACGGAAGGCCGTACCTTCTAAGACTAAATTGATCATAAAACAAACAAAATAAAAGCAATAATGGCACACAGAAGAGGTATTATTATGATTGTTGTTGTGCAAATACACCTTATACGATGCAAGCAATTCCATGAAACAAATGTAACCACGCACAACTTTTAACAAATTTTTCAGATTTGAAGGATTTTCTAGACTAGGCCACATGTCGCTAATTTACCACCCCTGCTCTATGTGATGCTTCTGGTTCCAGTCGTCGCACAGTAGTGGCGCAGCCAGGCCAAAAATTTTGGGAGGCTAAAGTGTTTGACTTTAGGCGCGCAACAGTATTTGTTTGGGCCGCCGCTTCTCAAAGCACAAAATGACTAGATATGGTAAAAATTTGGGGGAGGCATGGGCCCCTCGTGGCTACTCGTATGTCGCGCAGTTGTCTTCCGTTATGCTGCCTGATGTTCAACAGAAGCTTTAACGTGATCGTTTGTGAGAAAGGCGTTTACTTTTCTGATCAGCTTGCAGGGAAATCATGGAACAGTACACAAGGGTAGAGACATATATTACAGTAGAACTTGTCTAATTGGTCATCGCTTGATTCGTTACTTTTTCGTCGGCCCCGGCAGAATTCGTATCTTTTGTGTACATTTCTGTTCGTCTACTAATTCATCAATTTGCTCAATTCGCCACCTCTTTCTAGCCTTCAAAAGCGTTTTGTTTGGCTAATCCGTCATTTGCAGTTTCGGTTTTGATGTTTAAGCAGTCAACACGTGTGGGAATTCTAACAAATTAAGGATCTTTATCTGAGAATTGTTGCACCTCGCAATTTGTTTATCGAATTTATACACGAAGTGCGACCCGACTCCCCACTGAAAGAACGCGGGAAGTCTTTGTAGTTTGTTAAAGAAGGTGCTAGATTAAATGGAGGAGTCCAGACAGAGTAGAGGAATTGTTGTACTCAACCATAACGTCATTAACTTGCGTGTTACTGCAAATAAGAGCACTATGTATACGCGTTACTGTGATGCAGTATATGAGCTTCTATGCAGGGACGTAACGAGTGGAAGCAAAAATCCCCGGGCGCTGAAGTTTCAACAATGTCACAAGCCCTTTCTTCAATANAGTAAATTTGCTTCCGAAAGACCTCAGGTTCGAACATGGGGCGCCAAACTTGCTTCTTGCCACGGACGCCATCTAACCTCGTNACGCCCCTGCTTCTATGAGAGTTTTCATCTGTTGGCATAATTCGTCACTTTTTTGTAAACCCCTTGAGGCGACGAATTAGGCAAATTCTACTGTATTATTACTGACATAGGTGTAGCAGGCAAATTTTTGGGGGTGCGAAGGAACGTTGCCCGAATTCTCCCAAACTTGCCCGAAAAAAACTTCAACAAAAGTGACTTCCAAAAAAAGGCTCATGTCAATTCTAGCGCCGTGTTTTCAAATCAGAGCATGTTGGGCGCCATTTTTGCTCAGATTTTCAGGGAGTTTGTGAAGGCTGTCAGATATTTTGCCCTGATTTGCACCAAATCAAAACTTTTAGGGGTGCGGTTTCAGCCCATGCACCCCCGCCTCCTACACCAGTGATTACTGAAGATCTTCAGACGGCACAGACCAATGAGAGTTCAGCCATTCCTGGTCTAGTTTTAAGCTAGAAGAACCATGGTAGACTTACAGCTCGCTTCGCCAATTGTTACCGTACCAAGAACAAACTGGCAACACTACTGTGCGGATACAACGGCAGTGGCGTTCTCAAAAGCACAAACGAGCAGCGGATGCGCTGACCATGATTAAAAATCGTTAGTGGCGCATGCACGTTTCAAACTGAAGCGAAGAACCATTTTTCAGCCATTCTTTTGTCGAAGTTTCAACAGCAATCCTCGGAATATTATTTTTTGTCGATATTTATCGTGTTGTTCCAAACATGACGTGAGTTGAACTTGCACCAGGAAGAAAGCGCCAAACACTGCGCGTGTGTTTCTGCATCATTTAAAACAGTGGTTTGTAACCTTTTTCATGCAGCGACCCATTTTGTAACCCAATTTAACTTAACGACACCCTTTCGAAAATTTTCAGTCAGGCTTACGTAATACAGTTTTGCTTCCACAATAGAAAATCACAATGACTTATATTGGACAAAGACTGGTTTATTAAATTCATGCATATGGCAGCATCCGTGAGAGGGAATCGTGGCGTATACAAACCATACCGCAGCACAACTCATTGAAAACTATAAGAACTTCCAAGTTTGCTGCCGCAATCAGATATCTCATTTACAAACACAGCACATTCTTACGTCACGAAGTTAATTTGTAATGGTCATAACCACATTTAAAATTTTGAATGAAAAAGTATACTTTCATTTTGCCAGGACATCCTATTATTTTGGCTAAAAAAATGGTTCCACATACGAAATATGAAACACAGAAGTAATTATGAACATTTTCATTAAAAGCTCTCTATCACTAGCAAAAACGCAAACGACCCCCACGGGGGGGTCTGGGGTCGCAAGCCCCAGGATGAAAACCATTGATTTAAAACTTTGCGGAGGCAAAACCGGACTTTGAAGTTCGTGCAGTTCGTGTTGCAGGGGAGACGAAGACAAAAAAGCAGACTCCGTCCACATCTAACGTGCTTCCAACCCAAACACAATACTCAACATTCCATCCACCAAACTACTTCGTTTACATCATTCAAAGATCACAAGCAAAATCTGGAATCTGCCCAATCATAAAACTGCCTTCAATTTCGTATCGACCTTGCGTCTGACGTCTCCACCGGAATCAACTGGTCATTACCGGACTGGCGAGCAGTGCATGTCCGACTTACGCAAACACACTTATGACGAAAGCTGCATCTCTGATGTTGACGCAGCAGTGCAAACCTCCGCACGATCAACAATCGCGCGCGGTACAGCACGTGCACTAAGGAAGCCGCTCGTTCTCATCTTTTAAGCGCATAACGTATGAAAAAGAAAGCTAGAAACACGCGAAGTAAATGTCTCGCGAAGGCTGCCAAGTAGCGCGTCCATAAAAAAAGAACTTTTGTATCAGAAAAAGCCTTGAAATTTGCTCTTTTTGTGCTCAGTCCCAACCCTATACAGTTAGAAGTCAACAGGACTCAACCGCAACGTGCCGAGAAGCTTTGCTTGTCAATGCTTCATTCCGCAGTTAGTGACAACGCCTCCCGCGCAAGCCTGTCGGGACTCGTTTGCGAGAAAGTTACGTCTGGAGGGGGGGGAGTAACTTGTTCAAGCAACGAAGCAACAGTTCTGCGTCACTCTCCGAGTCACGCATCGATGATCGGCGCAGTGAAACATGACGACGGCCGACGCAACAAGGCACGTAGAACGATCACGTGCTTCTGTAGCATCGTTAGCATTAACTGAAAAGCACCAAGTATTGCGCGGTTTCTCACTCGCTCGTCTGACGTGATTTCATTTCGTCGTCACAACTGTGGCCAGGCCCATAGCCACGGTGGGTTCGGAAGGCAACGCCCCCCTATCAAATTTTGTTGCACCTAGAAAAATTTTTTATTAAAACATATGATGAAAACTTGAATGTTGCCCCCTAGAAATGTTTTCCCCCCAAATCTCAAAACCTGGCTGTGGGTGAAAGTATCAAGCTCCAAGCCTGAATGCATGTTTTCTGGGTTGTTTACAATGCAAAACACTGAAATATTGACTATGGACCAACTTAGTTGTGACATCACAAAGTTCGTTGTTTCAATTGTTAACAAACAATGCCTACACGATACGCAGGTCACGACACTCGCACACATTTCGCAGGGACAGCGGTATGAACACCTTAGCTTCACGTCATCTCCATTTTTGGACAGACAGTTCGAACTTGTTTGCCGTGGAAGCAGATGCGAACTCTAAGTGTCAATTTAAAACGAAACAGAGTCGAACGACGCAACAGAAGAAGTGTTTGTCATCAGTGCAGCTTCGCCCTGATTGGCTTCTTTGTGATTGTCGACGACGACCTCTTGCGGTTTCACGACAAACTCGCTCGTCAAACGAGTAACATCTTTCGCGCGCGGATAGAGTTGGATTTGATCGAAATAATGAAAAAACCTGCAAAGAGCAACGGTTTCGAGTTATATGAATTACAACACGTCTGATTGGAACCGCCTTGGAACGTTTGAAGTTGAAAGAAGAACAAACTTAAGTTAAACGTAGGAACAAACAAAATGGCGATTGCAAACATTCACAATGTGTCGTTTACGTGAAATAATTTTCTTGCGCGGAATGAAGTTCGTCAAAAAATCTGGCAAAACCTCGATGGTTTAGGTTTTTTGTCTGTTTCCATATTTTACGTGTGAATGAAAAAAAAAAACAATTTGAGTCAGAGCCAGGATTTAGCAGCCGCGGCATAAACAATCAAAAGACGGTGATCCGGGGACACAGAAAAGGATCAGGTTTACGACAACAACGAATAATTCAGCGAGTTCATCTTTTGCGAAAAGCTTTCCCGGATCTCCCACGCTTTGAAACAAGCACCGCGGTCGAGACCAGACAGGAAAAGCTGAATTTACAGTTTACGCGGCTTGATTGACATTTTGTTCCAGAAATAACGGATCAGGGATTTAAAAGTGCGAACGACCTTCTCGACGCTTTTGACTGCTTCTTTGTTTCTTCCAGTCGACAAATAGAACGGAGGTATGGAAGATAGTCGACAGAGAATGACGCACAGGATCTTGCGTCACATCCGCTTCGGTTACAATAGGAAAGATTCGCGAGAAGCTTTTGGTAATGGCTGCGAAGTTAACAGTCGGTTTGTCAATCCACGGAACCAACGTAAAAACGTTTTGTTGCTGGCTACTGCTATCGACGATATGTGAATTACTGAAGGATTTATATCACAGGACTTGATATAAAAGAACAAGGTTCGAAAATTAGTAATACAATCTGAAAAAAACCTTAAGTGAAAAAGAGCTGCACGGAAGTCGTTTTGGAAATTTGGGACACCAGTTCGCTTTTTGCTTCCTGGCGTTTCAGCGCAACATACATGGGATAAGTGGTGTCGTGCATGCAAACGTCTCGTGGTAGCCACCAACCCAGTCTGATATGGTTATCCGAAGCAGGACGGTGGAGCAGAGGCGGCCGGCGTCGCATTTTCAGACTCCGACCCTTTTCAAAAATTCCTGAATCCCGATCCGACTACGACGTTTTTTCAAATTTTGAGAATCCGACTCCTGTTCGAACTCCGACAATCGTCGATGCAACCGACACTCAGCAATGTTCGTGCAATGACGTTCGTAAAGTCCACGCAGGCTCCTGCTATTGCTTGAAATAAGAACTGGATCCGGGTCCGGTTTTTCACAAAATTTTGGCTCCGGCTCCGAAATAACACGCAGAATCCTGCAGGAGTCGACTCCGGATTCGTGGCCACCTCTGCTCTGGAGCCGGAGTCCGAAATTTGAGTTCCGGTTCCACAGCTCCTGGTTCCAAGCACGTGAGCGGACAGACACCGGCACGAGTTTGAAACAGGATTTTAACACCTCCTGAGAAAACCAGTTAAAAAAAATTTATGACGAAAAATCATTTCTGAACAAACACGCGAGCACTGTTGGCAATTTTAAAATTTGAAACAACCACGTGCTTTTACTGTAAGTGCAGCGTCGCAACGAAAGAAGATGAATCGCCAGAATAATTGTCACAACGCCACGCTTTTCTCGTACTGCCGTGTGGCGAAGTTGTACTTATATTTCTCCGGTCCGGGCATTTTTAAATAAAACCCAACCATTAATTAAGACTGCAGTTGCACCAAGAATACCACGAAACGTGCTTTCCATAACAAAACAGAGCAGCGCAAAACGCACTTAAATCTACGACGAATTGCACTCACGGTTTCGCTGCTTTCGCAAAATCACTGGAGCAGAACGCGCGTACCGCTGTTGTGTCATCGGCGCATTTTACCCTCCCCAATGCGAGGCGCAGGTTTCGCACCTGCAAGGCGGCTTGCACGTCACAGAACAGCGCTACGTCGCCGTGTTCCGCTTCACGGTAGATAACTGTTGAAGGCAAGACGGGTGTGAGGTTAATGGAGACCCGCTTCGGTCCAGTATGAACGCCGACGCCATGAAATGTCGTTGCACACGAGAGATCAAGCCTCGCAACCAGGTTTTCAAGGTTTGGGGGGATGTATTTGGGGGGGGGAGATTTTTGTTTTTTATTGGTCACAACAAAATACGGGCCTGCATGAATTGCCATCAGAACCTACTACTGCACCAGTCACAGTTCACATACTTAAGAACACGGACTTAAGTCTTCAGGTGAACGTGGCAGTAGCAGACAAGCTCGCGATCCTGTTCTTTCCACTGCAGAGGCGCGTTCAGCCCAGAACCTTCACCCGAACTTTCTATTACGTCCTTGTGGCACAAATCAACGTCATTGATCAAACTCCAGAATTATCTCAAATTGGTTCTTCCCAATCGGGACAGTTAACGATAAGAGTCGAGAAACGCGTTTGTTCGCACAGCGAAATAAAACGCGCACAGAAACTTATCCTTAAAATGACGCGCTACTTTCAGATCTTTACCACCGCAAATTTCGAAGGTATTTAGTTGAAGAAAAACAAAAGGTCATGAACTCGTTCACCTTCTCCGTCCGACGTGCCCTCCAGCAGTTGGGCCGATCCCCTGCACAGACCTCTGGCCCCAGAGAAAAGTCGACAGAACGTGCCCTGCAAAACGTCGCAGGCGGACACGGATTCCAAATACGAAGATAAATCCGCCATGTCGGCGTCCGGCTGACTGGCATCATCCTCTGCTGCAGCTGTGTCTTCTCCAGTTTCATCATCGGACGGGACGCGATCGCGACCAACGCTACTCTCGTCGCAGCCTTCCTCCTTCTCCTCCTCCTCCTCCTCAGGCACGTAACTCGGGACGCGCCGATTGTACGCCAGCGAGAGCAGGTCGCCGTCGATGACGTCAGAGTACAAGGCGTTGCCGACGGGTAGTTCCGCTGCAATGGGGGGGTGAAAACTTTGCAGTCTGAGCGGTTCGTGTTTTCACAACGATTGCTTCCGCTGTAAAGGTTTTGTCAATGCGCGGCGCGTCCTTCTAAAGCAGGGGTCCCCGACCTTTCTCTGGCCATGTACCCATTCAGGATTTCGACAGATAAGCTTGTGCCCCAACAATGTCTTATGACAAAAAGGCTGAGTAAAATAACAAAAATCCACTGAATTTTTGATGTAGCTATTACATTTTAGAATATTGGGAAATAAATACAGTAATATACAGTATAAGTAAGTTTTTCCCTTCTATTGCTAACCTCGAATGTACGCTTTCAGATAGGCAAATGTAGCCCGGGGGGTATACGTGCCCCAAGTTGGGAACCCCTGTTCTAAAGAAACTGCTGTGATTCGTTGGCCACAAATCGTAAAATTAGTAGTTGAAAAAGCCTAAGCAAAAAGGAATCTGAAAACAATGTCATCCCGTCACGGAACACGCAGTTAAATAACATGTTAAAAATACTTCGAGAGTTCAGTTTCATTACACTCGCTTCATACCCCCTGTGGAGTGTCACGAGTGGCCTGCGGCGCCCAATTACGTTTGTTTGCGCCGTGGGCCTTGCGGCTAATTTGGGCCTTGCGGCTACATTCACAGTGAATGCTGCACTGGCGGGAGTCAATGGCATCACCGCGCGCGAACCGTTGTTTTGCATTCACCCATTAAACTCTGCGCACGAGGCTGGACAGGCCGCAAGTACCATTGTTCAAGTCTTCAGTCATGACCTGACAGGGAATCGAACCCGGCCTGCCAGCTTCAGCGGCGGGTGCTCAACCACTCGTTCTCACTTCGTGTGCTCCTGCAAGGAGNGCANGACCTGCGNTCTTCAATAAAAATTTATGCGGCCGTGCGNCTGTGATTTAAAATGTAAGTTGTAGCGGTCGTGCATTAAGATGAACTCCTTTTCTACTGTATGGAGCATTACATTGCAATTCAACGTGTGAGTGTAACTCATACTCCCAGATTTTTACTATTTGCAGATAAGTTATTCTCCGCAAAAATCCTAAGCAAAAATTAAAAGATTTTAATCCCCGCTCAGGTAATTCTTAAAACCTCATGATTTGGGTAAAAATTGCCAAAATTGCCATTAACATTTGGAAGCACATGGGCATTTTTCAACACATCAGCGATTATTTTCAAGCTCATCTGATATGATAGAACAAATCTGTTGTACCGTATTTATTCAATTGCAAGCCACCTTTGATTGTAAACCGCACTTAAACATAGGTTATCTAAGCCTCTGAGATACTTTCTCGTACTAGCACATTTCACGTTTAATTGGCAACCCTGGTAATGATCCTTCACCAATACAACTGCCTTCTGTTCATCATAACCCCTCATGTGACGGATGTGCACGTGATGCTGAAGAGAAGAGAATGCGAAAAGATAGTTTGGTCTACAAAACGTAGCGAAGGAAAGACTGAGCGTCATCTATACCTTTCGATAAGATAAAGAAAAAGATGTAAGCCGCCCGCGATTATAAGACGCACGGAATGATGAAAAGTAGAACTTGATAAGTCGCGTTTCGAAATACATTTTTTTTCAAAATAATGTAATTTCCGTGGGAGGTACGGGCGACTCCTGCCAAAATGGTAAAGTTCCTTCTACAGGTGCAACCGAGGTTAACTATGAGCCACCCGCCTCAGGTCAGCTTGTCTTTTCAGTAAATTACCTCATGGGACTCAGCTACGAAGCTTGCGCGTCGATCAAAACGTCAAACTTGTTTTTGCTAAAATGGCAGAGGAAAAAAAATCATCTGCTGAGGGAATCACAGGTTACGTAAGTGTGTTTCAAGTCTTTTTCAAATTTAATTGAAAACTGAATTAGGCATATTTGCCAATCGTTTCCTGAGCAGGGCTTTGGTTCATCGGTTTCTGAGCTATGGCCGTTTATAATTTTGCTCACCACAAGGTGGTGCAGAGTGCGCCTAAAAATCAAACGCTGCTTCTTTTGATGACGATACAGATGTGAGCCGAGGATCAATTTCACCATTTTAGGACAAGCTCATTTCAAATATGATGTTATTTTCAGTGCAAAATTATCAGACAAAAATATTGCCAATTCTGAAAAAATTTAGTCGCCATAGAAACATTTCTGAAAAGTTATGTCTGAAACGGCTTTTCAAAGAAAATTTTTTGTGTGATAAGTGTGAATAGTCAATTATTCAAAAAAACTTCAAACATAAAACAGGTTTTTTAAACACACTTTTTGTCTTGGATGAAATGAAACTGTTTTTTGTTGTTGAGTTTGTCAAGTTGCATGCGCTCGTAGGTTCTCTAACCTTTAAAAGCAAAACAGTATAAACAATAGAAGCGAAAAAAGGTCCAAACAATAAGCATGCGCCGATCACCACATACCGACAAAAGCGACACAAGGCAGTGGTACCAGCGCAAACCCACCAATTGCTTGTTGTACAGACCCACCTACCTTCAGGCAAATGTATGGGAAGCGGCGATTGCGAAATGGGGGTGTCGCGAAAGCCGAGCAGCTTGAATCGATTGATCAGAGCGAAGTGGGGGCGGTTGTGCAGTAGTGTGTGCGACAAACAGCTGGCCATGCGCTCGCAGAGCTCGGATGACTCGTGAAGCCTGCGGAGCGACTCGAAGAACCCGACGCCGTATGAGTTACTCGCCGGGAGGAGGTCGCGCACGCCCAGCGACCTTTCAAACACGTCGTTCATTTCTGACACTTTCGTATCGTCTTTCGCTGTTTTCGCGGCGGCGCGACGACTCCTTCTCGTTCGCGACTTGCTCTTCGGTCTCGTCGGCGTTGACGTCAGCACTTCGCGCTTGCCTGTCGGCGCAGCGGGGGTCCAGAAGTGAAACGTCATCAAGCTGTTCCTGACGTCACACGCTAAACTAGAAAGCAGCCTTCGGGTGTCTTCTTTGCGGAGAACGACGTTATCGTCTAAAAAGACTTTGCGCAGAGTCTCGAATAGCGCGCTCTGAAAAATAAAGAACAACAGGGGGTTAAAAGCAGGGCTGTGGAGCCAGAGCTCAAGCAATTTTGGAGGGCCAGAGCCAAAATTTGTTAGATGGTGGGGCCAGAGCCTGACATTCGGGTTCCGTTTCCACAGACGTAGTTTTTGGGGCAAGCAAGTTGTACAAATGTTACAGAGGTGTTTAGTCTTCAATGGACCAAATCGTTCTGGAGCCGGAAATTTGAGTTCCGGTTCCACAGCCATAATTAAAATGCAATTCCTTATTAAAATAACTGTGCACGCCAAGGTCCCTTTTCGACCTTTTTTTCTTGTTAATAACTTCGCAAAAGTCCACACGCGGTCCTGGAGGTTGTCCATGGCGTTACGAGAAACAAGCAGAAGAACTTTTTACCTGAAACAAAAATTCTGCAGAACGTTTGAGAAGGTCATGAAAAAAGCAGCGAGAGATTTTTCGCTTCTTAAAACTTTTGATGAAAGGCATATGCATCATGCAACTCATAACAAGAAAAGATAAATTTTGTATGAGTCTTCTTCAAGCTCCTTTTTCATCACAGCAGCCTGAGATCAACGGAGAATCTAAAGAAGGTATCAAAAGCACCGGTCCTGTGTCCACGTCGTTCTTTTCCACCCTGTCCCTTGAAGTGATGTTGTAACACATGACCTCTCATCAGTTCTAGTATTTGCTACGTAACTTCGCTTTGCAGTAGACTCAATGCAAGGCCTCTCCAACACAAATGTGACCGGGGCAACGATTTCCCGTGGCTACTGCTTACACTCTTCTATGGCGAAAGTGTAAATGGCGTGACCGGTCTAACGGTACATTTGGGAAGTTATTACTACGAAACGCGCAAAATTAACCAATGCAATCGCGCATCGGTCGTCGCGTGTGTGGCCAAGGACCTCTCAAGGGCTTTGGGCAGAGGGGTCCGTTCGGAAAATTTGAGACAGCTCACCCCATCAGCTATTCACCCTACGCATCTGGACAGGCAAAGGGGGTCAGCGCAGAATGGTGCTTTTTGCGAAGACTTGAAAGCCACGCTTAACCGGCAATCTTGAAATGATCGGGAACTGGAAAATCACTTTGCTCACACAGGAAAAGAGCGCGGACTAGTCGAAGAAGCCAAACGATATCCCCCGGATGTTGTTGACATCTTTTCGACTAAGCGTCGTGGTTCTGAGGAAAAATGATCGAATCCACGATCCTTTTGGGAGGACTCAATGCACACGCTGGGAGAGATGCCAGTGAATGGAACGGTGTGAATGACCGACATGGCAATGCCGATGTAAGTGATAACGCAAGGCTCCTGCTGCAACGACCAACTGTGCATCGTGAAAACTTTTTTCCAGCACAGAGATTTGCAGAAGTGCACCTGGTGCAGAGATTCGTTGGGTGAAAGGTCACTCACTGATTCCTGCATAGTTTCATTTCAGCTGATTTGTTGTTCCAGTTGGTGTTGGACGTTCATGTCAGGAAGCGTTGCTGAATTGTTGGCTTAACTCCACCTGGCGGTCTGCAACTTGCACGTGGAAAAAACGGGCTAGAAGGTCAAATGAAGTGGGGGGCCCAGATGGACGAGGATGTTAAAAATAAATTTGCAGAAAGCGTATAGTGCAGGCCTGCACAACTCAGAAAGCTCGAAGGGTCAAATTGTCAACATAAATTTGCCATGGGCCGCAAAAGACTATTTCATTACGATGTAGGTAGAGGTTTCGTGGTAGTATGGAAGAAATTCTGCGAACGTCAATTACTTACGCGAGGTCGAGCTTTTGCAGCGTTTTCTACAATAAATTGAGAAAGCTGTCGCGGGTCGCATGTTGTGCAGGCCTGGTATAGCGTGTCGTGGATGTTCCTAGAGCACCCAGAATGCACAGCGGAGGAGTGGCAGCTTTTCAAAGGAGCAGCAGCTTTATCTGATGCTTGGGTATGTGGACGGAAACGACTCGGTGTGGCGATTAATGGCGAAAAAATAACTTCCCGTGGTAGTATGAAGTGATTGTAGATGTTATTCGAGCCAAGAAAGCAGCTTAGCTCACAAAGTCTGGCTTCAGAAAAAAATTGAACCTACTCAGCGTTATCCGCGGCACGCTGATGTACAAAAGTCCACAGGTCAAGTGACGAAACAGTCCAAAACGCAGTCTAGGGAGAATGTCGGACATGAACTGGGTTCTAATTACTGGCAAGCCAACAAAGTGTTCTGGTACACCAGGGGTCTCAAACTCAACTTGAGCCGTGGGCCACAACTTGCGCCGTGGGCCACATGAGGACTTCTAAGGCAACCCGCGGGCCGCATTATAACGCTGACGCAACAACGGCGGTACCTGAACTTCCTAGAAACATCTTTTGCATCTTTATTTACAAATTTCTGAACAGGAATGCAGTGACTTGACGGCCGGAAACAGGCGACCGTCAACACCGTGGCCTACTTCCACAACACTCCCCAAAGCTTTTGACGAGGAACCCGGTCATGTGCTTTCTCGAGGTCGTCAAAGTATGTGTAAACGTTTTTGGCATACTCCCAAGATTTCTCAAAAATTTGTTGGTGAGTGAAAACTTGGTCTGCATAGTACTGTGGCCAGGATGAACACCGCACTGGGTATCATCCAGCATTGGTTCATATATTTCGCGGCATTCAGAATTTCCGAAAAACATCGCGGGACGCACAAAACGCCTTCGCGGGCCACATGCGGCCCGCGTGTTCGAGACTCCTGTGGTAAACCATTAGCAGACATTTTGGTGCTGCTAGCATCTTCTCAACAGGAGCTTTAACATGCACTTGATCGGTTTTCAGATGCTTGCGACGAAGCGGGTATGAAAACAGCACTAAAACATCGAGGTATTTTGCTCACCAAAAAACTAAGCAGCGTACGCTGCAAGTGAGCGGCAATACACAGCAACAGGTGGAGAAGTTCAAATGTCTTCGGTGGTATTTACCAGTGAAGGAAGTCAGAACAAAGAGGTTGATACACGGATTGGTAAAGCTAGTGCATTTTTTTATTCGAATTTTTGGTGACGGCAGTTAGCGGCAGGCCGAAGCCTGAAATTTTCCCCTGCCGGGGCGATTTTGGGTGAACACTCTTGCCCCAAGGAATGCTACGGCAGTTCATTCAGTGGCCGTGGATCGAACACCCAACTTTCCAATAGAGAGGCGGACACTTTACCACTGAGCTAGTGCAGTTCTGCGTGAGCTTTATCGCTCTGTGATGAAAAAAAGGGTAGTTTTTAAACTCAGCAAAGCAGTCGGTTTTTAAATAGGTCTTTGCTCCGATCCTTACCTATGGTCTTGAATCTTGGGTTATGACTGGAAGAGTGCTACCTCAAGTACAAGCGGCAGAAATGGGATTTTTGCGAAGAGTCCACGGTGCGACAGTTCGCAGCTGTGAAATTCGCAGAGCACTGAATGTCGAACCACTTTCTGGAGAGATCCTAGC
>JGI24158J21664_10007788_pt1 | contig 14238 bp, 10 predicted proteins | sample Ectturendosymbi3_FD_21664 | JGI IMG/M metagenome (IMG submission 21664) | reverse complement strand
GGTTGGTTGACCAGATGACCGCCACGGTCTTTCGCCAATCCTATATGACACAGCGCCCCTCTTTGTTTACACTGATCAGCTATTGTGCCATTGTGTTTTCAGTTGCTCTAATGTTCGCTAATGGTTGCTTTACTGCATGCGATGGCTTTTATTGTGCTTCTGCTTGTTGGCTGAGTCATATGAAACAATAAACCATTACCTCATAAAATCATGAAAACTGATGTGTTCTACTGTTAGAGTGATATGCACGTGCGACCAATGAGATTCAGCATTTTGTGCACTGCAACTGACAGCTATGATAAAACCCAACTGATGTATTAGTCTTGTTTTCAAAACACCTCTATAAACAAGATTGGAAATCTGTATTTATAAAACTTTACTTCTACATCGACCCGATGACTTCATTGATTTCACACTAAACTGTCCCCCCTACATTTTGCAACAAAATTGCGCCTATGCAAGGGGATCTCCTACAAACTGTGGTGTGCACTGAGTCAATTGCCGGTGTGAGATCAGTGTTTTTCAACCCGAGTTCGGCCGAAATTTCCTGGGATGAAATTCGCAACGACAGTTCTATGCAGTTGTAGCAATATAGACACTTGGATCATTGCGTAGGGTTCTACAAGCAACATATACATTTGCGGAAGGTTCCGCTGCAGCAAAATGGTTGAACACTAACTTAGATAAATATTTGCCAACAATTTGCCTTGAATCTTTATCGAATTTAATTTTATTCACCCGATCACATCGCGTGTTGATAACGCCAGGGTCTTCGAACGTGTTTCCATGAATGTCAGCATGAACCGTTGGTCAAGCCACATGCAGACTATAGTGTGGTCATATTCACAGCTTCAGTGGCTGTTTGCTAAATCGTACCCATTGTTACGTGTGAATTCGGCGACAGAACTTGCGGTTGTCCGTGTTTGATTTACGGCGGGGCCACACGTACCCGAAGCCATCAGTACAAGTTGCAGCTTGTTTATTGTCTGACAGCTTCTCGTCCTCAACGAATCGCTGCACCTGACTAACGCTTAACTTATACTGCATGTAAGACAGGGTCGTCGCCAGCGGGGAGGCAGTGGTGCTCGCCCCGCCCCCATTTCACGTTTAGCCCACCGGTTGCTGCATACATCCAATGCTGTATTTTAAAAATGTTTACCCCTTCTGGTTTTTGGCCCCCCTGCTGCTAAATTCTGGCGACGGGCCTGATGTAAGAGCAGGCCCGTAACCAGCTTGGGACACCAGGAGGGGCGAAGAGTTTTCTGAGAGGGGACCAAATATTGTTAACTATGTCCAATATTTTCACACTGTATCCAACACATTTTTCCAGGGAGGCGAAAAAATTTCTAGCGGGCTTCGCCCCACCCCTGGTTACGGGCCTGTGTAAGAGGTACATGGAAGACTAGCAGTGACTTACAATATAATCATAGCTAAACACAACGTTATACAAGCGTACCTTCCAATAATAGTGAGATCGACTAACTGAAATTAACAATCCATGACAACGAAACTCAAATATTTGTTGAGACTGAAAGTCAAGGTGTAAAAAGTAAATATATCACAGTGCTTCTTTTAAGCCTGAGCAACACAGTAGTTTTGTTAGGGTTTTTATGACGTAAAGCTCGTTTAATATTTCAAGTGTGTTTTTTCCATTTTAATGTTCTTCAACAAAATCATTCAGACATCAGATTTGCTATTAACTACTTATGCAAGTTTATACTACTCCCTTCAGGACATGTTAAGCAAAATCAAGGAATTTGATGAGCTTGAACAAGCAAGTCACCCTGCCAAATTAACTATACCGAACTCTACTACATGGAAATAACTAAACAGCAAGAAAATAACAGAAACGCGTTTGAACCTGATGCCATAGCAGTTCCGTCACCACGGGGAGCCCCCAAATAATGTTCCAATCCCCCCCAGAATTGAAATATGAAACACCAAATCAGTGGTTTTGTCAATATTGAGATATTTGTCAATATTGAGATTGCACCCATGCGCAAACGTAAATCCCCCCATTGAAGACTTTTTGACGACGGTTGTGTGCCACAGTAGCCTACAGTGGTTCTTAATTTTTTTTACAACGGAAAACCTCTTATTTCATAACTTGATAGTCACTGTCTGCTCATCAGAAAGGTCACTTTCAGGATTCACAGGAATTAAAGATGACCGAAAGGGTCACTACGTCCAAGGCGAGGTTGTGAGCATTCTGTTCGTTGAAAGCGGCTAGGTTGGCCAACAAATTTTGGTGAATTCCTAGATGATTGTGTTATGAAGATCAGGACAAAACCTTTGACTATTTACATGAGCCAGAGTAAAAAATTTTTGAAAAACCGGAGCAGCACCCGGAGTCACTTTTTATATTCGGCAGGAGGAGTCTGCATGGTCTACTAAACAAAAAGAAAATGGGGTTTACACAAGCGTGACTTTTGGTTGCAGAGATGGTTTTCGGAGTTTGAACAGGAATCAGATTCTGTAATGTGACAACAGTGTGGAGCCAGAATCGGATTCGAAAATTTTAGAACAGGAGCAGAGTCGGAAAATGTGACCCTGGCTGCCTCTTGAGGGCAGAAAGAAATGCAGTGATCGCGGGGTATTCTAGTAAGAATTTTAAATTTTTGAATGAGCATACTTTAATAGCGCCCATATCGTCATTTTCGGCTTTGTGCAAATTGATCAACGCTTTTCCATTTTTTCCTCGTAGCAGTGCGAGAGGGGGCCTCAAAAGTGGATCAGCCTAGGGCAGCCATGTCCAACCCGCGGGCCGCATGCGGCCCAGTTGGTTTTCGCTGTAGTAAAAGTATCATAAATACTAATAACCTGCCCTTATTTTGATAATCTTTCATTATACATTTGTGATGCAGGTGGTACTCAGCGCCACTTTATCACGTTTGGTACCACTACAATTCGGATTCGAACACTTCCAGTATATTAGTTTAAGGTAAATTTAGTTTGCTAAGATCAAAGCAAACCATTCAATGTGCGGCCCTCAATAATATGTCATTTAATGTGCAGCCCTGGTCAAAATATTGACATACTTTTTGGCTCAGTAAGCCATTTGGGTTGGACAAAGCATTTATTTCGACATAAACCTGACACTACGATAATGAAATTTGTTACGAGCTTGAACGAAGGTGATTTCTGTGATGAAATAAAGATAGTTTCAGAGTGAACTCAATCCGCCAGAAACTGATAAATTACCGAAGGTGTAGTTGCGTCCAAACTCGTTGAACGTGTGCTTCGAAGTAGCGAAGTTCAAGACAGAAATGGCTACCTGAACTCTTGTTTAACCTTGCCTGTTGACACTTAAGTCGGCATTGGCAACACTTGTAACTCTTTAATCCCACCAAAAGCTAACAGAGAAACTCTCATCTAACGATCGAACATAATGCCAGTATTTGGGCGGTATGTATAAAAGCTGGCCAGGGCGCAATATGTGTTCTTCAGCGGCCAACTTTTCAATCGACTTGAACAGAGGAAACTTGTCGAAGTCGGGATTTTCCAGATCAACTTGGCTGGTGTTGGTTAAAATTGACGAGCCACTTTCGTGAGGGTAAAGGGATGCCGAATGCTCCGGGGCGTACAGACGGATGTACTTTCTTCCAACTACCTTCACGACAAATGTGAAAAGCAGTTAACTCTAGTCACTTTTTTCACCACGCTGAACGAAAAAATAATGATGAAATCAGGTGTAGGCTACGTTCAAGCGAAACCAAGTTTGGAGAACATCCAAAACAGCTCCCACAGGCTTTTCGTCAAAGTTCAGATAGTTTGCCTCGGCAAAACAGTAATAATAAATACAATGGTTGGACTCGGTTGGAGTGTAATTCGCAATGGTATCAACTTATTATGCAGATACCAAAAGACCACACTAACAACCGTCCTCCGCACTTTCTGCGGCGTATTTTCCTCTTTTCCCCTCAGAGACACTAACCTATTTGTTTATACCTGATTACGGTTAGTGCGGCGGCTGTCTTCTTTTCACCCTGAATTGGACTGCACAGACAATGAAATGTCCGCGGCGATCTTTGATGCTCTTTACGTTTTTACTTTGTCGAATGAAACTTTCAAAACTAACCACCAGTTCTGATCAAATCCATAGTACAAAATGGGTCAAACCATTCGATTTTAAGAAATAGTCGGGAAAGTCCATTCTTTGTGCATGAAATGGAGAAAGCGACACGTTTGGTCTAGACCAGGCCTGCCCAACCTTTTTAGTGTTGCGAGCATTTTCACACGAAGAAATTTATTGCGGGCCACAAACGTTTTTGTGATGTAACAATAAGCTATTGTGACGTAACAAATCCCTTGATTTTGATATGTTGTATGCGATAACACGAGGTGATCGTGATAATGTGTCCTATAGTTGCACGCAGTGCAGCCAGCTTGTATGGATGTAAACCAAATCTTTAAAAATTGACACATTTTCGAAGCGTAAGTTTTTGGGAAGTAGGCCCACAACAGAAACAACAGGTATAATTTTGGTGTGTTTTGATGGCAAATATACTTGAGCCTATAAAAACTACTAAAAATTTAAAAGTCTGCTTGCGAACTTATTACATCGCGGGCCACTTAACCTCGCGGCCTTAGTTTAGACGTCACTTCATATCTACTCAAGATATCTTAAATAAGGACAAAAAACTCATAAATTTCAGGGTTAACTACAATTCTGCAGCAACTGCCAGAAAGTAGTAAACTGACAGTACAATGGACTAAAAGGATCTAATGCCCTGCTTACCAGCATGAAAATACTTCCGAATGAAAAGTAAGCCAAACTTATCTTCGATCAAAAATGACGAGCACTACAAGCTTCATCGATGCTTTTGGTTTCTGACGTTGAACAACTCATTACCTTGATTTATTTTGCTACCTGGTATTTCCTTTAATTCACAAAATATACCAACCTGTGATTTTTGTAACGAAAGGATTAACCACGGAAATTTTATCTTCCGAAATGAAGTATCACTAAGCCAAGGTTCTGTAGCTGACAGATGCCGCAACTGGATTCGGCGCATTGCTTAGTATCACGTATTGTTTCCAAAAGTTCTTATTATTTTGAAACAATAGTGGGGAACTGCAATGAACCAAGAGCCACCACTTCTAATTTAAATTGTTAGTTTATAGAAGATGCTACCTGGTAGAATGAAAAACACAGACAATTTTGCAAAGATGTAATGAAGACACGCATACTCTTGTATATACACTAGTGTTATTACTGCGAAAAATGTCAAACTATGTAACAACATTCCTTAGAGACAATTTTATAATGATATTTCACAGGAAGGCATGCCTCCAGGGCCGCACCTGCCTCGTCGACCGGATGTCATGAGGCGATACTGGCTGATGTGTGCAACTAAAGATGACAATATCGCTTCAAAGTCATTTACTCTGTGGAACCTATCGTTATCCTTACCTGAGCAAGCAGGTTGTGTTTAGCGTCGTGGTGGCAGGGCGAAACAGTTCCTTTCGGACCAAACCAAGCATTAATTTCTACGTCTTCGGGGTCAAAATCATCTCGATCAGATATACAGCAATAATCGGGAACCCGGATATCCTCTTTTAAATCAGGAATCTAACCATTTGTACAAGAATTATGATGCAATGCATGGCTCACACCAACGCATAGTTAAATGTCACAATTTTACACGTTTTCTTAGCCAAAATTATGATATAGTTCACCAAAGTTCGGTTGCTATGGTATCAAAAGGGCACTTTGAATATTTATCGATAACCGATGGTACAAATTAGAGGCGTATCATTTATCGCCTCCAGGTTGCAGACATTGTTTCAACAAGAAAAATTTATTCGCTGCTTTTTGACCTTCCAAGACCAAAACAAACTTTAGGCAAGCGAACACAGGTCATATTGACGTTTCGGGTTCCACCGTATGTCAATCACAGAAGGCAATCCGGAGTCAAAATCACAACACTTTTCAAAAACACATTTAAACATAGATTACTCAGATGCGATAAGCGATTACATTACAAAAAACGTTGCGAGGTTGTGTCACGAGAAGCTTTCCAACCAAAAAAATCCGCCAGGCCTTAAAATTCAAGGAATTTCCAGCTGTTAAAAATACGCACAATTTAAACTAGATGTTCCGGATACGTTAATTAAACTGAAGAGCCCTGAAAAGAAACGTTGTTCGATCTAACAACTTCTTTCCCGAGAGTTCAGCTCCTTAATCTGCGTAACGCTTTCCCCGTGACGTCAACAAGCCTGCTGATTTAAATGAGATGTTTTTTTCAAAAACTCTTAACAACTCCTCTGGTTGAAATCATCGGATAAACGCCTTTGCAAATCAACAACGCAGTTGGTGAGAGAAACTATGGCGTATCCTTTTTCTTGCAGAAACGACATAACCGTCAGTGCACTCCAGAATGGATTGAAGCTCCTCGTTGGAAAATATAGAAAATGTATCATGAAACAACTTCTTTGATGCCAATTTTTTAATTTAGAGGAATCCACAGAAGTGATTTGAAATACAGTCATGTTATGCCAGGGAAAGCTTTTGCTGGCTGCTTTTCTACGCAAGGAGTAAAGTTTTACGATTTTTGAGGTAACACCTAGGAACTCAACAGTTTTTAATCCTAAGGACTCTGGCATCTACTTAATTACACAGTTGCATTTCTGGTATATTCGCGTTTTGCGCCACATTAAAATATTCTGAGTTAGTTGCTGGTTCCGCATCATCCTGTGACGAATTGCATATTCGGATGACTCTAATGAGGACGTAACGTGTTTGCCACTTCTTCTTACTGCCAACTGAACTGCCATGCAACTGACAATAAAGCGGCTGGGAATTCCAAAAAGATAGTTGCAAACACAAAAACATTGGTAATGCTTTTTCTAATAATTCTATTCGTGCAAAATTGTTTAAATACAGACCTAACGCGTGTCATTTCAATGGCACAGAAATCTATTGTTCGACCAGGATAATATGCATTGCGTCAACTGGAACCCCGTAGTGTTGTGTCCTGTTGGCTGTGAAAAACTAGTTGTTTTACGTGTTGAGTCTATAGCGATTTGAAAAATGTATTACAAGATTGAATGACCTTACGTAACGTAATACCCTCTTAACTACCTAATCGGGACGTAACCTTTCAGCAGAGGACCCGTAGGTCGTATGTCCCTGGCCAGATTTATCGCCCAACAGCCCCGAGTAGAAAATCACGAGTATTTGCACGAACTCCGACGAGAACTATGTACGTAAGAAACCCACCATTGGGGTAATTATTGATTTACACAATCTCAAGATTACAGACACGCTTGTAGTCCCTCCTTTTGAGACCAAGCGGGGATGAAGTGAGAAAACCTTTGGAGTTATTGGAAACTACCCAATCCGACATCATACCAGAATGTACCTGATCAAAAAGAGCATGTTGAGCAAGATATCCTCGTGCACATGAAGAGTCAACGAATGTGTCGATGAAATCCGAAATAGTCATAAGCTTTTGGCTCCAGTCGTCGTCTGTATACTTCGAACCAACCTCCACAGGTACCGTGCGGTGTCCAGCAACAGATTTTAAATAGGAAAAACTGCAGAAGGAAAATCGTAGGTAAGACAGGCACCGAGAAACGTACATAGATCATCTTGTAGCTCATCTGTTGTGTTTAAGACGACTCTAATGTTTCGGCCTACTTCACAGCGGGCCTTTATCAGGGCAATGACGAGCAGAAGCGAAGTCGCTGTACATTACGAAATGAAGGAGGAAAGCGCAATTAGTGTAACGTAATGATAAGAATTTTTAAGAAAGACAATGACGACGGCACAAGAAATAACAACAAATGGAGCAACAAGCGCCATAAGCCAGGTAAGAAACTTAAAACTGAATAAGAACAAATCGAAAAATGTAGTCCATCATAAAATTTGTAAAAATTAAGTGTCTTTAAAAACACATACAATAGTCGTTTAACGACACATTAATTGCAATTAAAATTTTATATACATTGAGGAAAAGGTCCAGCGACTTTTTCTTAAGTACATCAGGCGTAGTGTTTATAAATTATGACTCGGTAAAACGCATTTTTCTGAAATCATTTTCATACTTACTGAATCGCGTTTTTGACCAGATAATTGTTTCAGTTCCGTGTATGTTTTGCTAGCGCACTTCTTTTAGGGTGGCAGGCTTTATCTGAAGTGTTTTCTTGCGTTTACTACATTCAATTTTGCTTCATCAATGAGTTGCAATCCAAGGGTACAATAAACAGCTCCCTGACGGTCATAGGGGGTCGATGGAATTGTTTCCAATGTGCGGCGTGCTACCAACTGTCCTTGTGGTTTAACAAATTACGAGTTGATTTTGTGACTTTCCAGGTACCTTCGCAATTATTCCGTTCGCCCACGGTAGCAAGCAAGAACTACAGAAGCCCCTATTAGGTGCAAAATTTCCAGCAATACGTCGACGTTCTAGGGTTTTCAAGAATGAAGCTGGGTACCCATTGTGCTTAAGAGCTGTTTCTCCATCCACAAATCGTGGTCGTTGCAAGGCAGGGAAGCAGCTCTATTCAACAGAGGACTTGCTGCTGCTCGTTTGTGCTGCAGTGGATCGTCTGATCGTGGGTTTGTCAGTGTGCGCAGGTTTCCTGTAAATTTAGTAATCTATGCCCCCAGCGCAACCGCGTTTAACCTTCACATCAAGGAAAAGGCTCCATCGACTTCTAATTCGTGGGTGAATTTAACAGAAGACTCGATGTGTTCAAATACGCACAGAAACAGTCCACACAATCACGTCTAATTACAACAAACGTGTCAATCACGTATTGTTTCCAAAATTTCAGCTTGTTGGAATTCCCTCATTGCAATTTGCACAATGTTCTCCGTCACTAGGTTTGCTAAATTGAATGATAGCGATGAATCCACAGGCGTACCATGCACAGATCTTGTTTCACAACTTTTAAATTACCTCCACTTGAACAGGGCTGGCCAGTGGTCAATACACCGTTCCAACACAACAGGAGACTTGTCAGTCATGTAAAATTGGAACCGCTTTAAAGTTGGGCACGTACTGACAGCAATGGCATTCTGTATACGTTGCTCTAGTAATTCCGTTTCATCGACGGACAATAATTGTACCTGCACAAAAAGTACACGCACGAAATGAACATGGATAATGGATACATTCACAACATATTTCCACAGCAAAGGAAGTACACACGTGACACAAGCAGTAACACAAAAAATCAACAACATAGAAATACTTACCTTTTTTGCAACTGTTCGACTCTGGTTACCTTCATCGCATCTTTTGCTGGTTTCAGAGAGTGGTTTACAAAGTACTGCAAGTTTGTGAAAAACGCCATCCAGTATTTTATCATCTCCCATCAGCAAAGCCAAATCACACAAGCCACAAACAACCTGAACAGAGTGATGTAATGATACTCCAACAATAAATCACGCGCAAATGGCAATAAAGCAATAAATCGCATGCTACCATGCACTAACTTTTGGGTCCCATGTTGCATTTTGTCTCAGCAGTGATATAATTTTCAAAAGAGTGGCAAATGAGTAAACAATACGCCACATGACAGATACAGTTTTCCAGTTTCCAGAGTTTAACATCTCCCATGCATAATCAAGCAACTGCAAATGCAACCAATCATATGCAGTGAGGGAACAAAACGCCAAGCTCAAATTTACAAATTTACATACCTCTTCACAAGACAATTCTGAGTGTTCATAGTCATCTTCAAAAACATATTTCAGGATTTTTTCTATCAAAACAAGTACTTCCTTTCCAATCACAGTAACATCTAGCAAACGTTGAAGTTCATCTCTCAGATACTTTTCAGAAGGAAGAATACTTTGAAAAGTTAAATTTTTATCAAAATCCATTGATCAGACTTCACCAGTGGGATACTTTTTTACATACGTTTTGCACCACCATTCATATAGTCACCAGAAACGTTAGCGGAACTGAAATCAAAACCTGGTTGATCAATTTCGTATTTTTCCAATGTTACTTTTTTTTGCATCTGATCAAACGTCCACTGATCTGCTGCATAAACTTCACCTGCCAGCAGTGACCGCCAACAACAATCTATAAATAGCAAGTTTGTTCTTAACATAAATCAAATCTAAGAAAGGTTTACAGTGTTTTTGTTCAAATTTATCTATTACATGATTGGTTACTGAAAACTTGATCCACCAACCGCAGAATCTAAACGAAGTTTGTTCAAAACAGGCAAGGACATTTTTGTATTATCATGTTATTGGATAAATCCTGTTACTACACCAACACATGGTTTTGCACATAAATATTGTACACCAAACTACCGATGTAGTCAAACATTTCTACACATATCCAGATCATTTCACGAACTTTAAAAATCTCGAAGTCTTGGCTTCTGCTTTTAACTACAGCAAATTAATTATTAATTAAGAGACACTTCTCATACAAGAACAACCCGATATTAATGTAGACAATTTTTCCACCCCATATCTTTTTATTATATACATAGATTGTTATGTCAAATATTTGGCTGGTGCTCAGTTCTTATGCTGATACATGCTTCGTGCATTGTTGTTGGCGTTGACATAGACATATGGTGCTGGTTGTACTTATTTGTTTAATTTTTGCATCCTTTGCTTGTGGTGGTCTGTGATCAGCCTCTTGCTGGTCTTGGCTTTATTTTTGTAGATTTTGACCTTACGTAGGTTTTGTTTTAGCATTTTCTGCATAGCTGTTGGACCTGCTTTCAGCGATTTTGACATGGTTGGTGGTCTTGGTTTTGCTTTTGACATCTTTGCCAAATGTTGCTTTATTTTATGACTGAAGATGGATAAGAATAATCCGAAATGTCTCAAAACAAAGTATGTATAGTTTTTTGAAGGCTTGTTCAGTGTTAATAGATACATAAATATTCTCTTACAGGAGTTATTAGTTGTATAGAATAACACCCCTTCTATTAAATTCAGATGTATCAAAACAGATACACATATTTATGGTACAATAAACAGTGATGTTCCCAAGTCACATTTGCTGAGTCAAATCATTGACTCGAGTCACACTATCACTGACATCAAAGAAGACTCAGCTCAGTGTCATTCAGACATTGATCCTCTTATAAACCCATGCTTATCACTGACCTTCCAAAACTGCATGTCAACCCTTAGGGAACATTTACAGTTCTGGACCCTTGCCACATAATAAAACCAGTTCAATGACATGAAAACGAAATATAGCGGATCACCTTCTTTTCGCAATGCCTTAGCCAGCAATATCCTCACAAACTTTTTATCTTCAACGCTCCAAGTAGATTCATCAACCAATATGCTGTGACATAAATCACCATCAAAAACTTTTTCACCATGAATAAAGCAAGATATATGTGAAGGAGTTATTTTTATATGTACGTCTTTGCCTGCAAAATGCAAAACATCTGCCATAAATCATTAAAATGACTTCCGATTTCATTAACATGCAAAACACCTTACATTCTTTGCAGTGAAACAGTATACAAGGGATACACTTTGACCACTAAGACAAGACATAATCCAAAATACTTTGCAGCAAGACAAATTCTTTATGAACATTTTAATGAAAACCACTCATTTTAGCTTTAAAGGTAAAGTTGCTTCTATGGCAAGTTTGGAAAATTTTAAGATGCATGCCAACAATTATTTTAATAATTCTGTTTTTAAGATACTGAGCTTTCACCTTTTGCAAACTGTTTTAATTCCAACTATCAATTCGTTTTTATTATGATTTTTTATTCATCCATTAAACTAAACAACATTAACACTTTGAGAGCCAGCGTACGAATATATTGTATCTAAATTTCGGCCTGAAACAAAGCAGTTTTTGCTTGCCTTACAGTTACCAACACCATAGCTCCTGCGCTGATTGCGCTAGAGAACTGTTTAATGGTTCAAACAGATCTTCTAGTCTGCACTCGAAAAAAATTTTTTGGGTTCAGGGTTGCAGATTTTTTGTGAGTGACGTCATAAGTGAAGTAGTTTTTGAGTCATTTTGGCTCATGTTACCTGGCCTAGGGCCCAACCGTTAGGTCCAAAGTATTTCACTGAAGTTTTTATTGGAAACTAGGCTCGAGTCTGAGTCTATTCAGCCTTTGATCGACTTTCTAGCGTTTCTGGATCAAAAGTTATGATCTGAAATAAACAAATTAATTAATTATGTAATTAGCTATTAGCTAATTAGTCAAATATTTTTATTACTTTAGATCATAACTTTTGATCCCGAAACCCCAGCAGGTCATCCAAAGTATCAAAAGACTCCGATTGTAGCCTAGTTTCCAACAAAAACTTCAGTGAAATACTACCATCTAACAGTTTGAGCCCAGGGCCAGGTGAAGTGGGCCAAGGTGGCCTAAAAGTCTTCCACGTTTGACATCCCTCACAAAAAATCCTCACCCCCAAGCAAAAAATTTTTTGAGTGCGGACTAGAAGGCTTGCCACGTCTTTTGAGCCTTTGAACAGCTCTCTACCACTTCTGGCACCCAAGTTACGCGCGCGCAAAGCCACATGCAATCCAGTTGTTTTTTGTGAAAATCTCCAAAAACGGCCAGACGCTAAAGTGTTGCAACTTTCGCAGATATGATTCATCCATTGAACTAAACAACATTAACACCTTTGCAGCCAGTATGATTTGGTCTAAATCAGTGGTTCTCAAAATAGGCGGAATCGCCCCCTGGGGTCAATTTTGAGAGGCAAACGGGTGAAAAAAAACAATGGGGTAATAAAGGGGCAAAACAACACAAAAGAGATGAAGATGTTCAACCACTGATTGATCATTGGGTTAACTTCAGAAGTCTACTAGTATGACTTGTTACTTTCTTGCAAATTAAGATAAAAATCAATGGAGGTTGTTGCTGAAGCAATTTATCTGTTACATTTTTACTCTGGATCATCTATGTGCCTGGGTACAGTGTGGATTATTTTCACAAGAATTCTGAATGTAATATTAGCATTGTAATATAGTTGCTTAGTTCAGCAATTTAATGGCTTCGTTCAGGTATTTTCATAAAAATGAAATGTCGAGGATGAAAGGGGGTGATGGAATAAAAAAGCTTGAAAACACTGGTCTAAATCAAGCAGTTTTCGGTTGTCTTACCAATAACTCACCAGGAAATTATACCAGAGAGCTGTTTAAACTTTCAAAAGACTTGGCTAGTCTTCAAGTCTGCAATGGAAAAAAGTTTTTATTTTTAGGTTTAGATTTTTTGTGAGTGACATCATAAGTGGAATGGTTTTAGACCTTTTTGGCCCATTTTATCTGTCCCTGGGCCCAAACTCCTAGATGGTAGTAGTTCGGTCAAGTTTTTATTGGAAACTAGGCTAGAATCTGAGTCTTTTGAGACTTTGGATGACTTGCAGGTGTTTTAGGTTCCAAAGTTATGACCTAAAAACAACGAATTCAATAATTCATCCCATAAATATATAATTAATTTGTTGCTTTTAGATCATAACGTTCAAACCAGAAACATTAGAAAGTCAATCAAAGGCTCAACAGACTCAGAGATTCAGCCTAATTTCCAACAAAAACTTCAGTGAAATACTCCTGTCTAGCAGTTGGGCCCTGGGTCAAGTAACATGAGCCAAAATGGCCAAAAACCTACCTCATTTATGTCAGTCACAAAAGAAATAAAACCAAAATATTTTTTTCATTGCACACTCAAAACTTGCCGAGTCTTTTGAGGGTTTGAACAGCTCTCTAGCCCAATCATCTGGTGAGATATGCGGTTGGTAAAACAACTGAAAACTGCTTGATTTAGGCTTATTTCTAGGTACGATATATTCATACGCCACCAACGAACATGTTAAAGCAGGGTTTTATATTGGTGTAGTCTTATTAAACCACTTGATATTTGCTGATGATGTTTATGTGTTTTGTCCAAGTGTACATGGGTTGCAAAGTGTACTAGATGTGTGCCAGGCTTATGCAGAATCGCATAGAATTATTTTCAACCGCAGCAAAACTGTTTGTATGATGCTTGACCCTTTAACGACCGCGCTAGCCAATAAATTGGCTCTAGGTTTTTTGGTTATAACTCGCCAGCCGTTATTGCTAGAGAGGTGTTCAAACCCTCTATGGATTCAGCAAGTCTAGTAGTTTCGAGTCAAAAACAAATTTTTCAGTTTTGGGTTTTGGGTTCTCTTGGGGGGCGTCACAAGTGCGGGTGTTTTCACATTTTTATGGCCTACTTTGCACGGCCCTGGACGCCCATCTAATGGGCCCACGTTTTGGCCCAAATATTTTTATGAAACTAGGCTATCTC
>JGI24158J21664_10007787_pt1 | contig 14239 bp, 5 predicted proteins | sample Ectturendosymbi3_FD_21664 | JGI IMG/M metagenome (IMG submission 21664) | reverse complement strand
GTGAGAGGTGATCAATGATTTCATGGGAAACTTCATCATTGGGAGCGCTGTCAAGGGTTGTCAAGAATTTAAACATTCCGTATTTCTTGCTCTCTACCTTCTTCTTCCAGAGGTCCAACTTCAGGACAAAAATACTACCATCTGGCGGTTTGGACCAATGTTTTTTGCTGCTCGTGATGCTTTTTGGGAATTTTCAAATACAGTACTTAACATTTATGTTATTTAGCTTATTCACGAGTGATTAAATCTTCTCAGCTAGCAAGTGAACAAGTTCCTTGTAAACAAATGTAGAGACAGCTAGAAATGACTTGCCCATAACTCATATCTTTGCAGAAATAAAGATGTAAAAGCTGTTTCTAATACACTTCAGGTACCGCCATTGTTGTGTCAGTGTCATACTGCAGCCCTTGGGTTACTTTGTTAGTCCTCATTTTGCCCTTGGAACAGTTTAATTTAATAGTTTTTTACCATTTTATACACGTAAGTCATATACATGTAAGTCATACTTTTGCAGAAACTGAGCTAGTGAAAGATGCATTGCAACAATTAATTTTTACAATCGACTTCACACCAAAAAAGCTGTCAAGCTTGTATTTATGTTCAAGCTTTGTGACATGCCAGTAAGTGTCCATGACTCTGATAAATGGTTTGAATATTGTCAGTGGGTTGAATATTGTCATTTAAACAAATATTTCATTTTGTATACCAGTAGGCCTACTGGTGTTATGAACTTATTTACCCAAAGTGATATTGCATAGGCGCAAAGAAAATTTATATGAAGGTTCAGCTGTTTCTAGTTGGCTGCGCTTGAAGAAACAAAGCACAAAATGTTATATTAAAACAAATTGTTTAAAATTGAAAATTACAAGTGTTACGTGGCTAACCCCTACACATTAAATAAAAAAATCATAAAAATCTGATTAAAAATTTTTTTTTTAAATCAGGATTTTTATGAACCATGGCAGGCAGTGTCAATTTAGCCATCAGATGCAATAGCACTGTCGGACCTCTTTTGCCATTAGGCAAACCCAATTGGTTGAATTGGTCATGTGACAAGAATGATACAATTGGATTAGCATATGGTTCTTGTCACATCACCTTAAACCCTGAACCTAACCCCTAAACCTTGACCCGAATCTTTTCCAAAAAGTACATAGAAATGCTCCCATCAGAAGTGTTATTTGTACTAGCAAAGCCAAAGCAACAATGGTGAAAACCAAACTGACAACCACTCACACAGGAAGCATAGACACTTACCCACCGGCGTGTTGAGAGGGTCTGTTTTACTGTCATGACAGGACCCTTTGTACCGTAGGTATTTAGCATTGACACTTATCAAATATTGTACCCTGCCATTGCAGGTCTCTAATGCGGACGTTTTGTAACAGGCAACAGCATTTCTCTAACTTAGTATGAGGTTATCACAAACCAACGGTGTCGCTGCCTTTTCAAAATAATGCTGACGGAATGACCAGAAACAATCTACATTTTTGAATAATCTAAATTAATATTGCATTGAACGCACGTGTTTTGGAATCTCCTACTCTGCCAGTGCCAGTTCTAATGCAAGCAAAGCTGTCAGAAGCTCAGACACTTGCAGAACTGTTTTGTAATAACTTTATTTTGCTTCATGGTGAGAGGACTCAGTCTCAAATCTCACTTGTTTAGTTTTGCAGTCCAGATCTAAATTTTATCTTCTGTTAACAACGATAAGGTTATGATAGAATGAAGTAACGTGAGTCCGTTTCTACTGAAGCTATGTTTTTGCAATGAATTTCTCATATTGAAAGGCTAGACTCAGAAATTTTTGTGGCATCATCTGAATGAAATACCTGTCAAGCATTGTATTTAAAAAATTAACTCTATTGGTGTGAACAGTTGATGAAATTTACTGCGCAAGAAATTGTATAGTAATTTCCTGTAATTCACTTCTGCATCATGATACAAAATCATCAGAGAAGCTGTACTTAATTGTTCTTCTCTGTAGTAATTTTGCAAGTATGTTTCTAGCACTGTTATCGCTATAGATAATGCTCCACAGACGCAGTTGTGCAGGTGATTGTCAGCATCAATTTTATAAGTGTATGTATGTTTTGATGAACAATTCTTGTTTGCTGATGATTGCTGATTATTCGACATACTCAGCATCTTTTCAGCGCCACGTTCACAGGAACAAAAAGCGATTATGATGTACTAAATGTGCTGTGACTAAAAACTAGAGATCTATTGATATGGCTGTTTTGGGGCCGATACCGATATCAGCCATTCATGGACCGATACCCGATATTTCCAAAATTTTTCAATCATGATTTCTGCTTCATTAGCAAAAATATAATATATTCTACGCCTTACCTTTTTTTCAGAACATCAAAATCGGGATTTATGAGCTGAAAATTTTCAAATTACAGCAATTTCAATGTTTTGCTATAATTTTTAATAAATCTGATTAATGATCATGATTTGTTTTGGCTGCGATGGCCGATGCATGCTCCATGGTTCATCTTGTCTGCTTGTTTATGAAAACGCACCTGCTAGCATTGTTGCAAAATAACTGTCTTGACTTGGTTGTGCTTCCTTCCGCAAGTTGTCTGGATGCATGAGGAATATATTAGCGTTTTGTCAACACCTACTGAGGCTGATAAAATTGGCCATTTTGGCCAATACCAGTATATCGATGAAAACCAAATATCGGCCAGGCTGATATATCGGTCTATCTCTACTAAAAACACGCAATAACCTGTTAAAATTTTTTGTGTTTTTCCACAATGTGACTGATACCTAGTGCTTGACCGATGCATCAGCATGTTGATATATATCAGCCAATATAGTAATGTTGCTGATGTATCATATTGGCAAGATTCTGCCCATATATATAATGAATATTTGCTCACGAAATCCCTTTCGCTATTGTTCTGCATGGAGTGTTCGGAAACCCAAGTTGCTACTTGTCTCTGATTGATTAACGCAAATTATAATTTGTGATAATTATGTGTCCTGCTTCTTATGGAGACTTCTGACTACATCAAGTAGTGCATAATACACCGACCGCTGTGCAATCATCCCAATGAACCACACTATGATGTAATATTCGCTCACAAGATTTTGTGTGGTAAACGGATGACTGTCTGCAAACAAATCAGGGTAAATGCTGTGGTGGTTGACAGTTTTAGTGACAACCACAACCCAATCGCTTTAATCTCTTCCAATTGCTTCCTCCCATGTTTTCTGTGGATGTTTTCACTTTCTCTGACCCTCCACCTTGAAACGCAGTGCTATAATTCATGGAATGCCCAAGATTGGATTAACGACTAACTCTTTCCCCACATATGCCACATGGAGCTATCTTTATGTAATGATCCATTTTATTCTGTTTCCAAGAAGCATTCATCATATTTTCTTTATATTCAGCCTTTCTCTGTATTTTATCATACAGATTTTCATGCACGTTGGTACTTCATTTAAACATGCAACACTTTGATTACATTGTTAACACCTTGGGAGCCGGTCTACGAATATATCGTACCTGGATTTTGGCTTAAAACCAGCAGTTTTCAGTTGCTTTACCAACGCCATAGCTTCTTCGCCTCTTGCGCTAGAGAGCTGTTCAAACCCTCAAAAGATTTGGCAAGTCTTCTAGTCTGCACTTGAAAAAAAATGTATGGTTGGGGCTTGCGGATTTTTTTGTGAGTGACGTCATAAGTAAAGTAGTTTTTGGGCTATTTTGGCTCATGTTACCTGGCCTAGGGCCCAACCGCTAGGCCAAAGTATTTCGCTGAAGTTTTCATTGGAAACTAGGCTCGAATCTGATTCTTTTGAGCCTTTGACTTTCTAGTGTTTCTGGTTAAAAGTTATGATCTAAAATGAACAAAATAATTAAATAAAATGAAGAAATTAATTAATTTTATCTAATTAACACTTCGAGAGCCAGTGTACGATACATTCGTACCTAGATTTCGGCCTAAAACCAGCAGTTTTCGGTTGCCTTACTAACACCATAGCTCATCTGCCGATTGCGCTAGAGACCTGTTTAAACCCTCAAAAGATTCAGCAAGTCTTTTAGTCTGCACTCGAAAAAAACTTTTTGGTAAGGGGTTGCGGATTTTTTGTGAGTGATGTCGTAAGTGAAGTAGTTTTTGGGTCATTTTGGCTCATGTTGCCTGGCCTAGGGCCCAACCACTAGGACAAAGTATTTCGCTGAAGTTTTCATTGGAAACTAGGCTTGAGTCCGAGTCTTTTGAGGCTTTGATTGACTTTCTAGCATTTCTGTTTCAAAAGTAATGATCTAAAATATACAAATTAATTAATTAGCTAATTAGTAAAATATTTTTATTACTTCAGATCATAACTTTTGAACCTGAAACCCCAGCAGGTCATTCCAAAGTATCAAAAGAGTCGAATTGTAGCCTAGTTTCCATTAAAAACTTCAACAAAATACTACCATCTAACGGTTTGAGCCCAGGGCCAGGTGAAGTGGGCCAAGGTGGCCTAAAAGTCCTCCACTTGTGCTGCATCATACTCTAACACAACGGTGCACAACCTGTGGCCTTTGGTAATGAATTTTGCGGCCGTCCACATGTAATTTAAAATATAAGATTTGGCGGCCATGTTGGCGTATGTTGGAGTAAAACAAGAAAACGCAGGCAAGAAAATCAGTCGACACGATGTGTAACAATCTGGATGGTGATGTCACAAAGAGTTACAGAATAAATGCACAATTTATGTTTGAATGTGTTCTGTGTCGGTTGGCACTTGGGTAGTAACCTATTCTTTAATTAAACGTATCTCATAAATATAACTTGAACTCATTGGCGGCCGTACTTCGTATAAATAAAAGTAATGTGGCTGGGCAATAGCAAAAGGTTGTACACCCCTGCTCTAACACAATGAATCAGCTGTTGTATTGAAGTGAATGCCATTTATATATCTGAAAAGATAAAAAAATGTAACAAAAACGTGTTTGTTTTTATACATGCTTTTTTTATTTGATCATTTGAAATAAAACAAGCAAGCTAATGTATTGCCCAATGGTAACAATTTTTGGAACGCCCTGTATAGATAGCTGATGTTTTCACTCTTAATAACTTTCTAATCAATTAAAACTGGTTAAAGTTGTTTACTGCTACATGCAAACAGACTATGCTATGTTGAATGATCATGAAAGTGAATGGGAAAAAAGGTATTTGATTTTAAAGTATTGGTTTTACATAATGAAATTCTGATGCTGGTTAGGTTATTAAAAACCGAAGTGATTTCTGTACAAACTATGGAAATTTTACATGATTTTTTGTCTGCCAATGTTATATGGCTGTTTTAATTTGTAATTGTCCATGAATATCATTTGATTCCTGGTCTCCAGTTCAGCAGAACCATGATTGTGACAAACAAGTTTCATAACTTCATTCCTTCCTGGGTTATTATTGTAGAGCTGAAATTGATGTCAAGCACTAATGAGAGGTGACTGAGAGTTGAAGTGCTGGTTTGGATATTTGGTTTACTTGTTGCTATGGATTGCGTCACCACTGGTGTTGGTGATTTACATCCTTGTTAAAAGTTACATCCTGGTTCAGGTTGACCTTGTCATAGCTTTCAGGAGTTGTATGTAACTGGTATTAATGTGATCAATTGGCAAATGTCAGCTTGATGTAAGAAATGTAGCGCTGCCAAGTACGCATCCAGTTTAACATTGCAGTGCGTATTATAGAATATACTGGCATAAACAGTACATGATTTTTTTTTTATTTGAACTTGCATGACTGAAAACTTCTGTGGCCTGTTAATATGCTGCTTACCTGATGAAATAAGCTTTCAATCATCTTCTGTATTAGAGCGTAATCCAGTACACTTGCATGCTCTATGGCTAAAAATAACCACCACACACTCAGAACAATCTGCATTTCATTGCAAGTCTGCTTGAGTGATGAAGTTAACTTCTTAGTGTGACTGACAGCTTGCCAAGTATGAAAAATATATATGATGGCCAACCTTCATCCCACATAAAGATTGGCAACTTTTCACGAAACAGCTATTGTAGTTGGTAAACCTTTGTTTTGAAGTAACTTGAAAATGTGTCAGGATGTACAAGTTGTCGCATGTTGGATGTTGTCAAAATCCAGTTTTACTTCAAACCATTTAGTGTCTAAGTGTTGGGTTTTTGTATAATGGCATTTATGTATTTATTGTTTACTATGTATGAGCCAGGCTGACTACAGTTGGTTTTGATGTGCTATTGTTTGTTTTTTGTTACTCAGAAGTGCTGGTCATGTATAAGTAATGAGTATATGACAACATTTGTATGCCTTCCACATCTATAAACCTCCAATATTTTTAGATATTAGGATTTCCCGTAATTTGAGATGGTTTTAGTGTAGATTGTTAAGAAAAATAACCACGATGACTTCAATAAAGGATAAAGTAAGTCTCTGATTTTTTTCTATTTTTATGTGCTTTTGGGATCATTACAAGTAGCTGAATTGTTGAGTGTTTTACAAATAGTTTATGTTGTCTTTTAGTTATAGTTTCTCGTAAAAAATATTTTGTTATTGAAATTGCGTGATTTTAAAAGTGATTACAGGTTAACTAAAGAAGTATACAATTTACAAGCTTGTTCTGTTACCAAGATATATAAAATGAAGGATAGTGTCCTAAAACAATTGGTGTGCATGTGCCTATTAAAATAGAGCCGCATGTTGCTGACCCCTGCTTTATGCAAAGCATTTAATCCATGGTTACCTCAAACATACTTCAAAGAGTGGAAAAAACTTAGAATGAAATAACTGAAGTTGAAATTACCAAATGAAGCTTAGCATGTTATTACCGCGTAATCATTTTTGACTGCATATTTTGACAAGTTGTGATCAAAATCCTTCCATCCTGCAGCAAATCACCAAGGCTTAAGGTCAATTTAATTGTTTTAGAAGGAGAAACAATTGATTTTCCCCACCCTGCAGGCATGCTGTTCAGACAGGATTTTTGTAATGCATGGCTAAATGATGCATATGTACTTCTGTTCTAAATGAGACCATTTGATGATCGCGTTATATATTACTATCACAAACTCTTGATTGTGACAACACTTTTTTGTTCCAATCATATCTTTGCACAGATTGCTGCTGTACGTCGTGTTGTATCAACTTACAGCAACGATGAGATAGTTCTAGTCCTGCAGCATCATGATGAGGATGTTGAAAAAACAATAGCTGACTTTGTTGAAGGTTTGTTAAATTCACTGGTTATGTAGGTACCGTATACATTGAAGTAAATCTTTTAACCAATTTCCGTGTTTGTTGCTTTGCGTTTAATATGACATTAACCTCATATATATTGCTTGTTGGTATTTTCTTTTGTTAGAAATTGTCAACAGCACAATCTTTGTTTTTGTTAGGTCGTGCCACGCATATACTGACTGAATGGAAACATGCTGGGCAGTCAAAGACCAAAGCAAAAAAGCGTAAGAAAAAGCTGCAACAGAAGAAGGCTCGCTTAGCCCAGGCAACCACTGAACATGCTGTTGACCATAAGCAAGTGGATTCAGCAATGCTAATGGTACATTTAAGCTTTGTTTTAGAAATATAAAAGTTGAATGCTAACTACCTTAATTAAAATTTTTATGTACTGTGGTATTTTTTTCTGTCACTGAAATTATTTATTCTGGTTGTCATTTTTACAGGTTCATGCAATTCCTTTGAAAATTGCTGATAGGTCTGTCCTTTCTCTGCAAATAAACCACATATTACATTAATCAAAGTGTCATTTGAATTTGGAGCAATAGCTAAATTTAGCTTTGTACAAGCCCTTCATTAATTTTTCTATTTAGGTTGATTTTGTTTATGCACCAAAATTTTTGTTTTTGTGAGTTTGGTTCTTTGCTGACTATGTTGGTTTATTTCAAAACTACCTAATGTCAGAAGCTGCCCCTTCTGTCTGTAGGACTAAGGAAAAGCAGCAATGACATACATGTGGTGATATTACTAGAACAAAAGTACAAGCTACTAGCAGTCACAGTGAACTTACTATTGAAGAGCATGGACTCTTTTGCGATGCATATTGCATGAGTATCAACACATGTGGCTGCTTTTCTTTGAAATCGCTCAGAATACTTCTTTCATTTAAGCTTCATGTGGTCCAGAGTGCAGTTGCTTTTAATTGGTAAACACATGACTCTTTCAATTAGAGATATAGTTGTTTTACTCCAGGAAGCGGTTTATTAACCTGTTTACATGGCGCATTTCATTGTGGCCTAATTGTCGCTTTTGGTCGATTGTGGCTGTTTATTTGCTGTGTCACGCTTAAGAAAGCCACACTCTTAAACGTGACTCAGAAAATAAAAGCCACAATTTGGCCACAATTAAATGCGCCATGTAAACAGGTTAATTTGAGCTGTAAAAAGTGCCTTATGCTTTACAACCAATAAGGGTTTGCATAGGTTAGATTATAATGATCTCTAAACATTCACTTTAAGTGTGTCGTTCATGCTTTTTAATTCTTTATGTCCGAGATACTGCTTCATGGAATCTGCTTTTTTTGCTGAAACATTTGGGTCATTTTTTGCTGAGACATTTTGGTCATTTGTCTCACAGTTGTATTAAAACTTACCATAATAGCGTTTTTTAGCCTATGTTTTCAAACATTCTGACCGAAATGACTAAATTTTTTTCAGTCATTTCAAAAGTGTTACGGCCTGTGACCTAAAAAAACAGTTTGGAATATCGATTATCAACCGTTCTGAAAGACTTATTACTACCTTTGTGTTTCTTTAGTGAATTTATTTTACGTTTTCCACCAATGTTTATTAAAGTACACATGCTGCAGTCTATTGGCAAACCTCAAACTCTGTATTTTCATTATTAGAAGGCAGTTTGGTGACTGCCAAGTGTGGAAATAACTTCTGTTGGTTACAATTTCACTGCGTAGTGTTGGCTTGAAGATTTTATGTGGTAATATTGTGGCTACTGCTGGAGTTCTTTTATTTTTGAACTTACCTTTTGAGTGTGATGAAGCTCGTGTGGAAGCAAGTGAAGTTTGTCTTTTTTGTGTTTTTTTTTCATGGAAACCGGTTTTAGTTAAACACTGGGATGGGCATGCGGCTGTTCATCAAGTGGGTGGCACATTTTTTTGGATGGAGTACCACACGTATCAAATTCGCTTTAGAATTGTCTGCATATCTTCTTTGCTGTGAGGTTTCATACAAGTCCACCGTGGGGTTTCATATGTTATTATTAGCTTGTTAATAGTGTTTATGGCTATTGTGCAGCTCATATTTGTCATTGTGCCTGTTAAATTTGAGCTGCTGTATGGGATTCATGCCCGCTGGCAATCCACAGAACAAATCTTGCGACTATACTTCTTTCAAAATGTTCTGAAAACGCTGCCGCTTCAGTTACGTTTGTGGTGAAAATTATCTCCGATAAGTTTCCTCTGTTTGCTATGCTTACAGAACGGCGGCGCTGAAACAGCGGTCAGTGACAACAACCACGGTGGTATTGCTGTGGACGAAAGTCAGGCTGCTGTGACGTTAAAGCAGATGCTGACTAATAGCCAACCTAAATCGGGCCCGGTTCTTGAGAACGACGCTGGAACTTCTTTAGAAAGACAGTCCACTCCACCAGTGGATAACGTTAATGGCGTGACAACTGCTATCGCGTCGGAAGATACCCCTGCAGTTCCAAAATCCTCCAAACCTCACCACCACCACAATCATCATTACCTGCATCATGGTCGGAGGTCGCGCACTTCGTCGGAAAGTAGCACGAAATCAACTAGTAAGAAAAAACACATACATCAACCAAGTACCCTTGTGACCTCAGGTAAGCGCTGGTTTGATCAAGCTAAAATCATCAATTACTGAGTTGCTGTATGTACGATTCAACCGTATACGTTCAGCTGTTTACGTTCACCGTAAAATCTAACAAAAGCTTCGTTTGCTTGTTTACCTTAAATAGCCTGCGAGTTTTACCCCTGGACGCAATATCGAAGCCGCAATACTTTTTTTAAGTGTCGTAGAAAAAATGAGGCTGAACTACAGAAAAACAGAAAAGAGCTTACGGATTAAGATTTGTCCGGGCGCCATGTTTTTGTTCGGCGGTCGTGATGCCATGCTGCATATTTCCGCGTGTCGTTTCTCTTGGCTCGCTAAACGTACCCTGCTCAGGACTGAGTCGCTACTTTCATTGTTTTGTTTTGTCGTCGTTGCACCACCGTTTCAAATTCCCTGCTGCAGATTTGTTTGGTGCGATCAAGAAGCTCGAATCGGATCCACTGCGCGGCCGTCTGCTAATTTTGTTGGCTTTGTTTTGCGTTGTCTGGCTTTTTGAAGTCTGAAAACGCGTTCTCCTTATGTTTACAGGAAACCACGCCAACGCAAGTGGCCAACTGAATCAACAGGTGCAGTTTAGGCTGTGCTACTTTTACTTGAGCGTTCGTGTTAGTTACACGAAAGCAGAAACGCTCATTTCTACAAAAGCACGACTTAAATGCGAAGTAGTTTAAATAAATTTTTGTGACTAAAGATAAATAGCACATGGTTTTTGTGTCCATGACTTATTTGAAATAGTTTTACTATATTTCGAAAGGTTTGCAGCTGCTGCGCGTTTTGCATGACATTGTTTATTGCTTGCGTTAACGTTTTTCTTTTCCTTGTACGTCAACTATTCACATTTACTTACAGGCCGCCACGAATTCCGCTACCGTCTCTCTTGCAAACAGGAAAAGTATGTGGTGTCTGCCTATTATAAGGGTTCAAGTTGTTTCCGATTGCTCTGAGCGCGTTGTCGTGAAGAAAGATCCAGCGTTCGCGTTCTTCGGGGATGTTTGAAAGCAGACAGGAACAAACATGCATCGCACGAAACTTCGAAGCTTTCGAATTAGTTAATGTCTGGGCAGGGTCATAGTTACCACGTTCGATCTGATTATACTGGCAGTTACCCAGATGCGTTTTTGTTAAGAACCGTTTTTTCACAAATGCGCTTTCGTAAAGACAGAACTTCGTGAAGTTGTCATAGTTCAGGTTCTCACCGTTTTGTTTCGTACTGCGAAAGTGATATTCTTTGCAAATAAGCTATACTCTGAACAGGATGGCTGTATGTTTAAAGGTCCCCTTAATGTCCCGTTGCGCAATCAAGTAAATAAATAATAAACCCAATGTACAAGTAGGGCAGCGTTTTGAACGTCAGGCTATGGATTTCACCTCAGCTGCGTTTACTTCCATATTTTGAGTAATTCTTCATCGTTCGTTATGATTTCGTCGGGTTCTTATTGCTTAATTTCAAGCAGAGTGCTTTTAACGTCAATCGAATCGACAGCAAATCCAAGTTTTGTCTCCCAGTGCAGTATTCCCGGATTCCTAAACAATTTTAATCCAGATCATGTTGACTTTTACCATGGTTTGCTGCTGTCAGTGCTAGGGATAGTTGGTTAAAGTTACAAAATCGGTTTGAAAATACGTTGTACATGTTCTTGGCCGCCTTGCTTTGTACAGTTAGGTGAGTTACTGAAAATAATTAATTCCGCTCCTGGAGGACTATGGCGGTGATTCGCACGTTTCACACTCACACTACGGCGTCAGTTTCATTAACTTCAAATGTTGTCTCTCCGGACAATTTGCTGTATTCGGTGGATGCCGGTGTCAAGCGAAATTTCTGACTCCGTGCCATGTGCGCACGCACAGAGTAACATTCTACATATCAAATACGCTGAGAAAACAGCTGACTAGGGCTTAGGGTTTGGAGTTAAAGGTAAGTGTGTCGGGTTAGCGTTGGAAAAAGAAAAACAATTGAGGTCCAAGAGTAAGTCCAATATTTTTGAGTCGTTGTTATTATTCCCGTACGATAGCTTGTTGTGGGTATCTCACATCTAACTAAAAAGTTTTAAATTACACAACACACATCAAAAAAGTAATCGCCATACTTTATTCCTTTACTCAAAGAAGCAAAATAACTGACAAACAGTAATTGGTCAGAAATTTCGCTTGACACCGGGGCCCAACTCAGTTTCGGTAAAACTGGTTGTGCGTGTTGTTTAGATTCAACCTGTTTATGTAGCACTTGTCGACCAGCCTTGCTTTCCAGCAACGAATGGCTGTGCTCACTTGAAGCTTGTTTCCCGAACCTAGCCGATGGTTGTCGTTGATAGCAAAGTTGGAAAGTGCCAGTTGGCGACTGGTGTCGGCAATCGTTCCCTTGCTTGGCTACAGTTTGGGAAGTAAATTAAACCGTACTTCTAGTAGTTCGCTGAATCTTTATGTTGCTTCAAAACGCGGTTCCGTGTCCTTGACGAAATCTACCGCGTTTCACCAAAAAGGTCACAAGGTCATCGAAATGTTTCTTGAGCGGAAGTACTATTCCTCGGCGCATGAGCGAGCGGCGCACACCTGATCGCCGTCACAATGAAGCGACGTGTATCGCACAAAAGCAACAGGAACCGCGTGCATTCAGTACTGAGCGAAATTGCTCCTGACCCAGTCAACCGGCTCGATTCTCGCAAGTTATATAACACAGGCCAGGATTTCGTAACCGTTGGTACGAGGGCATGCGCCGCATAGGAAGGTTTCATCTGCTACCACATCGATTCCTTCGCTTGCGCGTTGGAGCAATGCGTTGTCCTGAACATGTGATGTTTGGTTGATTGGATAACCCTGTTTCTAATAAGATGGCTCTCTGCTCTTACCGTTCAAGAGAGATGTGACAGGGTGCTGTCTTTTTCAGGTATTGAAAAAGCTGTTCGCGATTTGCAACGATGCGCTGTGTCGTTTGGTCGCTACAAGACTTTGCTGAATGATGAAATAAACGATAGTTACAAGAGGATTAAGCAAGTAAGTTTAAGCACGCTGGGAATCATTTTTTACTGTTTTGTTGAAGAAAGCTTCGTGTGTTCAATATAAGCAGGTGCGCGTCAAAGCGTAGTGGCGAAGGAGGCACATTATACCGGCGCGTCCCAACCAGTGCGTCACTAAGTTCTTTCAGTAGGCCGCAAAGCATTTCAAAATGTTACAATTTTCCGGTAGTTAACTATAAGGTTTCGTGAAAATTTGCCCATTTTCTATCGATTTGATCTTATCGTATATAATAAGCAAGGTCGTGTTTCCCATTGTCAGTGAATAGCATGTGCAGATAATATTGTTTTTCTCACACCTCAATTTTTTCCTTTCTCATATCTCAAATGTTTGTTGTTGTTTCGCGTAATATCCCCAAAAATATTGTCAGTACATGCTTTTTCGTATTTGAAACAGTTTTCGTGCGACATCAATCCGGCAAACTGTAGTTCATGGGTGTCAAACATACGGCCCGCGGGCCAAACCCGGCCCGTTGCGAGGTTGAATCCGGCCCGCGGGATAATTTTGTAAAGTTAAAACTTCTTTGTTTGCTTGAGAAGTTTATCCAGTCACACTTCAATAACTGGTGGCTAGATTTCAAGTACTTGGAACCTTAACGCAATTGCATATATTTTATTGTTTTCCACTGTTTTCTCACGTGAAATTTTCCCGTTTTCTGCATCTTTCCTTTTGCATGTTCACACCGGTTTGAACTTTCAAACAGGTATGTATGAACATGCAGAAGTACAACTACTGTTGATAAAGTTTAACACTAGAACTCCGGGAGAAAATATACCTTGAGCTCCAGTGAATTCGATTTCGAAACCTTCGAAGTTCTAGGTACAACTCTAACTAAAATTTGCTATGTAAAGCTTCTATTCGAATTATTGACCGAAAATAAACTGCACAGAAATCTGTTCGACAGGGTAAAATTTGAGAATCGGTAAAAAGCAGTGAATGCAGAAAATGCGCATTGAATTACGAAAAATGACGAACTCGACATCGCCGGATTTCTAGTGTCAAAAAATACACAGAAATGTTAACTGAAACCACTTGCTCAAGCAACTTCCTGTTTCAAATATGTCAACCTGGAGTGAAAACGGGGACATCTTTGTAGTTTTTCGTGAACATAAGAGACAAGGAAACTGTATTGTGGCGTAATAAGGACATATTGTTAGTTGTAGAACTATTCCCTGCTCGGACTTAGGCTTCTACTTTTCCTTCAATTGATCAGTTTAGCCTTTATTCTCTATTCCGTGGCAGCCTCGTTTCCCAAAATGTCTTTATAGAAACAGAGAAAAGTTGACAAAGAATGCAGAGTTTCCACCACAGTTGGCCCGTTTCTTATTTTTTTACGGAGGTGAATGTGATACCTGCATGTTTGGTGTGTTCACAGCAGGTTTCAGTGGTGAACAAATATAGCATTCGACGCCG
>JGI24158J21664_10007785_pt1 | contig 14239 bp, 11 predicted proteins | sample Ectturendosymbi3_FD_21664 | JGI IMG/M metagenome (IMG submission 21664) | reverse complement strand
TTTGTTTCAGAGTTTCATTGCTCGCTTGTTCAGCTCCATGATTGAGCGGTGTCCTTAGTGAATTGAAGCCTGGCTTTCTGCAGATAGTGTTTAGTAGAATTAGCAGGCGAGTGCACGACATTGAACAAACAATCAGTATCACATAAATCCCCATGTTACAAACCTATTTGTTGAACTATGTGGAAGTGATGATAGGCTAGCTTAGGCATATACTGTTTCGATTGGAAAAACTCGAGCTGCAAGTGCACAAAGCTTAACACTGTGGTGTTTGCACCACAGTGGATGGTATTCCTTTAGCAGATCCCGTTTGTGGTGAATCGCACTTTCAACGCAACGCGTACCAAGAGGTTGCAACAATACCAATAATTAGTTTGCTATTTTCAATGCTGAAGCAAAATAGACACTGCCTATCAGTATCACAGAGCGTGAGATAAGTACTGCAACCTGTTGAAAACGTTGCCATAGTGACTGGGAGCTCGTTACACTTTTGGAGGTCATCAAGACTGGAGCAATTAGGCTATCCTTGAGTTTTTAAGTTATGATATTTCTACCTAAATTGTCAAATTTTGCAATTTGGCAGGCACATGTTCCAACTTTGACAATTTAGGCTATCTAAACTCACGAAGCAGCTTTCAACTTTTCAACCAATCACTAATTGGAAACTAATTTTTGAACGAAAATAAATTTTTTTGAAACGATAATGTTTCTATTTATAAATCATTTGCAAAGGGAGAAAGTAAAATTGTTTTCAAAACGAAAATGTTTTTATTTAGAAAACATTTGCGGAGTGAAAGTGTTTTTGAAATTAAAGTAGAATCTTTTTGAAACGAAAAGATTTTAATTTGCGATTACATTTGAAAAATGTTTTTATTTATTTTTTGTTATTTTTATTAAAAAATGCCGGAAAGAAGAAAATTTTAGGGTGGCACTCATGGACCACCATACTGACCTTCTAAGCCGCGGGAAAAAAACTGAGTAAAAAACTAGAATGAAAAAGTGAAATCACAGTTTTTTTTGTGATGTAAGCAATCAAAATTCACACCTGGTATGCGGCTAAGAGTTTTTTTCTATCGCAACTTGAGACGTCGTTACTGGGGAATGCTTCTTGTGCTCTTGGTAGGGGCGGATCCTGCCCATAGGTGTTGGAGCAAGAAAATATTTGGGGGTGCGAAGGAATTTTGCTGGGATTCTCCCAAACTTGCCAGAAATATAGTTCAAAAAAAGCTCATCATGTCAATTCGGGCGCCATTATTTTCAAATCAAAGCATGTTGGGTGCCATTTTTGCTCAGATATTCAGGGAGTTTTAGAAGGTTCTCAGAGATTTTGCAATGATTTTAAAGGATTTTACCTGTTTTTATGGGATTTTTTTCCGGATTTTCACCAGATCAAAACTTTTTGGTGTGCGATTGCACACACTGCACCCTCGCCTCCTACACCAGTGATCCTGCCACTAAGGTTAGGGGGAGCATTTTCAGGATATTTGGTAGTCAAGTCTCATTACGGGTTTACTACTATGAGAGAGATGAAGTATACACACTACTTTGACATAACAATGGGCAACAAAATTGCCTTACATCACGAATGCTGTTTTCCCAAGTGTACAAAATCATGGTGAATAAAGTTACTTCCGAACGTTTTAGGGGGGCGATCGCCCCAATCGTCCCTGGCTCTTGGCAAGATGATCGCAAGTTGTTTCCTGTGAACAGTTTTACCTGTTGTGAAACGTTTTTAATTGCAAGAGGTTATTCAGTATGTAAACAGCATGGATGGATATGTTTTTATGAAATACTGATAGTTTTAGGTTGTAAAAATGTCAAATTGGTGTATTTCAGTGTTTCGGTATTTTTAGGCCGATGTTGCAGTTACTGTATTACTTCAAGATCGTAGGCTAGGAGCGATTTTTATTTGAGCAAGTTTTTCGTGAAACGTTTTTCAGTGTCGCAGTGTGGAAATTGAAACACATATCTAAGTTTTATAAACTGCTGAAAAAGTTGTATTTCAGGTTTATTAATTACTTTATATCATTACTTTTCTAATGATTGCAGACCTTTTAAAGCATCTGTGATATCACGGTGATGGGCGTCAGTTTACTTGCATCTTGTGTTTATGGTTTTATTATTTATTTGGTGCCGCAGAAAATTGCCAAAAGTGCCAAAACTGTTGGGACAAGATTCATTCAATAAACAAGATAATTGCAATCTTCATCCTCCTTGTTTCAAGCATATTTGCAGTTATCTTATGTGGAAAAAAACATGCCGAAACAACCAATTGGTGCTTCATAAAATCGCTCAAACCGCCACATTTGGCCACAAGTAACGTGCTACTTAAAAAGATAATACATTATTTAAATCCTCCATTCTACCTGTTTGAAATACATCTTTAGTTGTCAAATTTCGCCCAAAACCGCTCGACACGAGTTACATTGTCGGCGAAAAAATGGTCGGCATCGAAAATATTCATAAGGGTAACGCACAAAATTTAATTCAACTGTTGAATAAATTATTCTTCTACATACTTATCAAAGTGTACCCTACAATCTGTAATATACCTTGGAAAAGCTGCATCATGTAAAGCAAATGACAGTTTTAGTTTTTTAGATGTTAACAAGAAACACGGCAAATTAAAGTGAATAAAGGGACAAAGTTTCTGGGTTTGTTGCAAGCTTTCGAGGAATCAATCTAAATGGGCTCTGCTTTCACGACTTAGCAGTGAATCGGACTTTCACATATCTGTATTCAAGCAATTAGTCTACACCAAGGTGACGCAGTCGAATCAACCAGCAATATTTTACTGCAGATCTATATCGCGTAACCCTGCGCATCCTCCTTTGATTTCAGGACTGAGGATGCGTGGAGTTACGTGAAAATTTCTTATTTATTGATTCGACTACAGTACATCACCTATGGAGACTGATTATTTGAAGGCAAATTATGGGAAGTGCAGATTTTATTGAGCGCGTATGAATAACCAATTGAATGACACGATTGTAGATGCCATATTCTCAACTTGATTACACTGGGTTCGATACATTTTCGAGTCATACGGAAAACTTAAAGATAGACAATTTTGTTTCCAAAGTTTAGACTTAATGGATACTTACGGGCATTTCTGCCACTGCCCCGCGAAAACTGCAACACTTACCAGGAATTAATCGTTATATCCTTGAAGTAGAGCAAGTGTAGATGACTAGTGGTAGTTACTCTCACTAGAGACAAAAAGCAGATTTAAGTACATTTCCTTTCCTTTTGAAAATGCAAAATATGTCATTTTATTAACAATTTTTTCACAATTATTGCATTTTCCGGTTACAGTTAAAAGTACATTTACAGTAAGTAAACACGTTCATCTTATTCGGTGTCTCCATTTGAAACCAGAGATACAATTTAATTGCTTTATAGAAAAAAACAAATACTGTATTTGAGGCACCCTTTGTTGTGAATGTAGTACCTGAGCTTGAAGCGCAGAAGGTAACTTTCTATTCAACTTATGTTTCTTTTTCTATGCATAGAAACAAAAAATTGCCTAAAACCTACTTTTGAACAACCTTTCCATTAATTTACTTGCTAAAATTTTCGTGTTTTTCAGAGTAGCACAAAACACTTCCACAATATCTGTTCAAGTCAGAAGTATTGTTTCTGACAAAGAGCCCAAGAGTGAAGATTGATGTCCATCTGCAACGAATGAATAAATTCTTAGAAAATTGCTATTTCCAATTATTTAGTCGTTACTAACCCTTGACGCATCAATATTTTGTTGTTGATCAGCTGCTAAACAGTAACGTGGTATTGTCTCAAAGCCATTATGGCTTCTTGAAGAAAAATTTATCTCATGAATGCTTCAGCCCCTCTCTGCACTTCTGCAAAACTTCATGATAACATAACACCTGATATTCCGTTTTAAATATCCCAACTTTCGTGATATTTTCGCAACAATAAACTTAGCCTCAGGGCATCACCTGCTAAGGCCACAACAATTAGAGCTTCAGGGCTTCAGCTGCATTAAATAAGCAAGTATAATGCGGACTGTATTTGAAACAGACGTCATCAATCCCACCATTTCATGCATATTCTAGCAGAGATAAATATTAATGTACCGTTAATGGAAAAATTGTATACTTGGATTTGCAATGGTTTGTTGCATAAAAAGATATATTTTTCATTTCTTCCTACCTTCTTAATCTTAAAACTTTGGTTACCCACACAGAGGCGAATTTTCATTTTCGGGTCTCTAGGCAATTTTTAATTGGGGGCCCTTCTGGAAGGATTGCTACGACTGATATCGTACAAATTAGCACTGCACGTGGTCGTTATATTCACTGAACCAGTTTTTCCAATTTATAACCATATTGTTTTATTCTGAATCCCCTTGATATCAGGAACAAAAACAGTCGTAATGAAACTCACGAAAAAGCTAGCGGTGAAGTTAACTGACAACACTCCTATTCAGAGGCCGATCCAGCCAGTTAGGTTAGGAGGGCGTTTTCAGTATTTTTTGGTAGTTAATTCTCGTTACGGGTTCACTATTGTAAGAGAGTTAAAGCATACTTCACAACCTTGTTGTGACAAAACAATGGACTGAAATATGGCCTAAAATCGCGAATGCTGTTTTCCGATTAGTGCGAAATCATGTTGAATAAAGTTACATTCGTAGGTTTTAAAGGGGCCATCGTCCTCCTGGATCCACCCCTATTCCTATTACATATTTATTGAGTTCCCTGTGCAATTACACGGTTTGCACGTGTCAAGAACTGGCTCTGAGTAAAGCACCTTTAGTTCTTACAACATTTCACAGCCTGTTACATAGTCAGCGATCGACGGGACATTTTGTCTGCAAAACCGCTTATACTTTTTTGTTGTACTTTATCTTTCTGGTTAAAGCATGTTTAACATACAAATATCAATATTTTGCAGCATGCCCCTCCCCGAAACAAACCTGCTAAGAATTTTACTGGTACTTTATATCAATTTTCAACTATTAGAAAATAAACGGAATGTACAGTCGGTCTCAAAACGACGTCAGTGATTGACGACATCATTGACAGGTTCCTCCTGAACAAAATTCTTGGCTTTGCTACAGGTATACTGAAACTGCTCTTTTTATACCTCCGAGCCTCAATAACTAAGAGTAAATCAGGGCAGATTATGTGATCTAGATTTGATGGGAAAAGGAGCATGTTTGTGTAATTTAGCCGGAAAAGGCTGGATGTATTAATGTTTCAGAATTGTGTTTTTCGAACACAAGTGATACATGACTTGCATTAAATTTATTGCACAATCCAAACTAAATGTGTTTCATTTCAAAAGAAATTGTCGTTTGCAATTGCAATGTTGCTTGATTTTTTTGTAAGATATACAATTTTGTCAGGCAAAACTATGTAGGCCTATAAATTATGATATCGTTATTATTTGATTGTTTTGACATTTTTGCTATAAAACATAAATGTGTATAGAAGTATTTTATGGTCCTTACGGATAATTTATATTTTGTTTGCTGAAAATTTTACAGCGAAAATAAACACAAATTATTTCCGTTTCAAAACATTTAATTTTGCAATGTTTCGAAAAAATTGTGCCTACATATAATACATAAATTATTAGAAGGGGCGCACACTTCAACTTTGCTATTGGCGCCATTTCGCATAGATATGCCATTGCATTTTTCGCCACTGAATATCTGCAGCTGTAGCTACAGCGGGGGCTAGTCTTGCCTTTACCCCGTATTTTACCCATAAAAAGCAACAAGAGATAGACCCCGGCTGAACGAAAGTACTTCACTGGCCTCATATAATCTGAAAAATGGATTCAGGCGTTTTGTTCCACACATTATGCGTAACAACAACCAATTGTCGACGCCATTTAAAAGACAATGGTCATCGCCATTCACTTCAATTCTTCGCGCTCACTCTTCTATGGCAGGGTCCCCAAACTGCGACCCGCGGGCTAAATGCGGCGGCGATTGCTTTTGTCAATACTGAAAAGTTAATTGGCGAAAAAGTTTCTGATTTGGTACAATATAACATATCCCGAAACAATCCTATTATGTAAGATGTCCGGCCCACGCACATTTGTGTAATAGCTTATGTGGCCCTCGGATAAAAAGTTTGGAGACTCTGTTTTATAGATATCTGCTGTTACCGGTAGTGGCACAGTAAAAAAACGTGCATTGGACAATACAAAAATACAAATGTAATAACCAAAATGCTCCAAATTCTCCTTATTCCCAAAATTTTGGGGTCCCCGAAATTGGGGGCCCTAGGTTTAAGCCTTTTCAGCCTAATGGCAAATCCGCGCCTGCCCATACAGCTGGATTTATTTTAAGAATGTACTTTACATAAGAAAGCATCATTAATATAGGAATTTTCACAACGTGCGTCTTTTAATCAAAAGTGTCCTTTATCTTGTACATAAAACTTGTTTCAAAATCTATTTGTTGCGTTAAGTACCATATAGCAAAATGTGGAATCCTATAGTTTGTGTTGTTAGTGCATGCATATCTCATAATTTGGCTGCATGTACATTTTACTTCAATAAAAGTCATAATCTGATCCTGTAATGTTCTACTGCAAAGTTGTGACTGAACTGAAAAAGGTTTGTTTTAGGGTTCCAAGAAAGTGTGGTAATTATTTTGCACTGGTATACTGTAACCGATTGTAAGAAGATTTGGGCTGTGTGTTTGGTGTTCGGGAGTTTTACGTAACACCCTAGACTTGATGTTATGACTCTACCGAACGCATTGTGTCCAAGGCTATTCTGAAGTCATGAACTATTAAATCTAGACAGCTGGTAAATTAAAGGACTGTTTTTGACAAACTAATGGAAAGGGCACTTACATTACACACGATTAACGGACAAGCAGAGTGGAAACTACCCATTTCTGTCACATTGTCACCACTTGAAACTGGTCTATCTGTGACATGTTTCAAGGTTGTTTAGTGTGGTTAATTTATGGTGAAGCATTTCAGTAAAAATAGCTTTTCCGGTGAGCAACAGTTTTATATAATGATTTTTCCACATCTGTCGACAGGTCACTCTGCAACAAACCAACAAGTGTAAAATTGTAGAATTTGCTGCTGGCTAAGTTCTTTCAATTGGGTTTGTCAGGCGCAAATTACGGTTTCTCAGATTGTGAATGTCACATGGATAAACGCTGTTCTCTGGTCCTTTACTGCCACCACAAGTTGGGCACACGCTAAGTACATGTACTATATAGCATATCCTCAAGTGCACCTTTGCGTTTTGCAAATAGTTAAGGCTTTAATTAACCTTTATAAGACTACTAGGATAGACTGACATGGTGAAGAACAGAGGGATTAACAACTAGGCAACGTACCTCGTAGGTGAGCTGAACACTGGTCAGTGTGGCCAAATGTTTGTTTTCAGATTGTCAAAATCTTTTTCCGTTCTTTCCACAGTGTGCAATCTGATGAATTGTCGCAAACGTGATTTGAATGTGAAAAATGTGACTAAGAAAGCCAGGCAAAATAATGAAAAAACAGAATACATTTTTTTGTTGTACGTCCCCAATATAAATGTCCTTCGTTGCAGAAGTGTTTGAGTTGTTTTCCAGCTTCAACAAGTGCTTGCCAGCCGTTGTGATGTGTTCGGTTGGGTGGCTGTTGAGTTTTGCAAGGTTCTAGAAGGGTCAGCATTAAAAAAGCTAAATTTTCTGTTCTTGCTTCTTGCACCTTACAGCAGTTCGTGTGTCCTTTTTTTCAACTCTTGTTCAGTGTCAACATTTCGCTAGTAAGTTTTCTTACTGCTTGCAGGACTGAAGGTGTGTTAAATGCAGGGTTTGAACAGCACTTTAGCTAAATCTTCTGGCGAGTTATGACCAGTTATGGTGCTGGCTGTAATACACCCAGGGTTAGTGTTTGTAGAAGTGGAATGTTTACAATTTTTTGTTTTTCGAGCCATAATTTTTGCTAAAGATATGCTAGAAAATCAATCAAGGGCTCTAAAGATTCAAATGGTAGCCTAGATTAAAAACAAACATTAGCCAAAAAATGGGTTGCGCCCGGGGCCAGGTAACGTTGGCCTAAAAAACGCAAAACACTCCCAATTATGACGTCAACCACGGAGGGCTCGCTGCAAACAAGATCTCTGTCATTGAGCACCTAGCCTATAAGAACAAGGCCTCCATCATCTTCCAACAGGAGACCCACTGCACACTTGCAGACAAGCTAGTGATTCCCAACTTTTCACTATAGCTGGGTCAGTCCTGAGCAGGAACAACGACGTTGCCACGTTGGTTCACGAGCAGTTGGAATGGTCACTGGTCGACCAGTTTCCAGAGCAATCAGAGACTGAGTGGTTGTACGTGGATGTCGCAGGATATAACATCATTAACGACTACAAACCTCCACCCTCGCGACTCACACCAACGGACATCCCGATGCTCCCACACCCAGTCTGTATGCTGGCGACTTCAACTGCCAACATATCAACTGGGGCTACAGACAAAAAACATCCACTGACGATGAGAGAACTCCTGGGCAACATCCAACAACTTTGAACTGCTGTATGACCCAAAGGAAGTAGCCAGTTTCTCCTTTCAATGGAGCAAGCTGTTCGTGAACTAAATGAGCCCAGAGAGAATTCAGAACGCTTGAAACCAATAGACGATATGGGATCAGCAGTGAAGAAATCTTGTCTTGAAATTGAATTGTTCAGGGACGATGATTTCTTTTTTTTGGCATTTTTGAGAGCAAAAATTTAACCAGGAAAAAACTTTGAAAACGATGGTAAATTTTCACAATAAGCGACGCAATTGGCCAGAGGTTTTGGATAAAATTTCTAGTCCTGTAGCAATGAGCAATTTTCTTTCGCATGAGCCAACTGTACACTCGAAAGGCAAGGCAAAGGATGGTTCGACTCTCATCGGTGGTCGTCCTGGGATAAGAGAGACAAACTCTCTGACTGATGTTAATGCAAGTAGTTTGTTAACCATTCAGGAGTTGGTTCTTGAAGACGAAGAAACGCAAATATCAGGTATTACGAACATTGAAGATTTGGCCTACGTAATCCTTGAGTTTGCCAAACAGATGCACCCAGGCTTGGCAAGTCCTTTGGAATGGTGCAGGATGCGATGCCTGTTCGTTTGAAAGGATTGAATATAATCAACGAGCCAAAGTTTTTTGAAGGTGTTTGGGCAATTGTGTCACCGGTTATGGCAGAAAAACAGAGGAAACGATTTCGTGTTCACGGAACAGACTTCACCAACCTTTATTAGGAAGTCGCTGACCGTTCTGTTCTTCCACATATGTTTGCTGAAACTGGACCGGAACTGCCAGTCGAAGAATGGAAGATAAAACTTGTGGGAGAATCAACCCCATTATGACTTGTCGCAAGGAACCAAACGCATGAGGTTCATTTGCAAACATAGAATTAGTGCACAGAAAATCTAATATGAATATTGTGTGTTCATCAATAAAAATGGCTTTGTGCATTGCTTGCGAAAGTGAAATGTCTTTGAACTTCTTTCTGTCTTTGTGCAATAAAATGCATTAAGCACTGTTAAAAAAAGGCTCGGTAATTGCACTAAAAAACACTTTCTATCAAAAATGTAACAATACCCAATATTTGTTTGCACATTTTAAGTGTGAAAAGATTCTGAAGCTTTGAAAAAGCTTCTAGTAATTTTTAAACTATGGCCAAATTGTCATCATTCCTGTGAAAGCACAATTCACGTAAAAGAATTGTTCGAAATTAGATCAATTTATATATTTTGAAAAAGTATGTTTCGAAGCAATGATTTTTTTTAGTTTTTCCATTTATTGATGGAAACGTATTCGTTTACGCGTGTTTTCTTTATTTTATTGTTTTCTTCAATTGCATAGTATGAGTTTGCTGCGTTGAGAGAAAGGTCATGTTGATAATGGGTGCTTTCTATGTATATTTTCGATGTACTCATACATCAGGTAATCTAATCCTATGCTGAGGTTGTTGCTGCAAAAACCGTATGGTCAGCTCACACGCCGTGGAGAAATAAAACAGATGAAATGTTAAATAACAATTTAGCGATTAATTCCAGAGCCACTATTATTGGAATGTCCTGAGTTATCACACCAACCTTGATTGTTGAATTCGTGATTCAATATTTTCTAAGAAAAATGTTCAAACAACTACATAGGAAAATTCTTTATTAATCCGGATTGAGTCAGTAGTAACTCTTAAATAGCAGCGAAATAGTTATTGAATGAAACATCCTTCAGACAGGTTCTACTCAGATGCTCATCGCCATGTGGTTTTCTATCGTTCCAAAAGCTCGAATAACTTCAAACTAATCGTTTTGCTTTATTTTGGCTTGACATTAAAACAGTTTTCTCAAAATGTGTATTGCAAGGCACTCTTTGTGTTTATCATTGAAAATGCACGATTATTGGCAATGTCCTTCAACAGCTACAGTCAGTGATTTTGGGAATCGCAAGAGCTAGAAATAAAAAACAAAAACAATTTTCAATTATAACCTTGTTTTTAGCTTTTTTATAGTTTATTATAAAAATGTGTATCGATTGTTTTTAGCCTACAAGACGAAATTACTTATGCAAAAATATGCAAGGTTTGTAGAAGGAATTCATTCCCATTTGCTAGCTGTATTATAATAAAAAAAAGAGAGCGAGTCACGGAAGTAATGTATTCGCGGTATGTTTTTCTCCATCAAGCAACCACAATGTCAACAGAGACTATGCTATAGCATCTGTGAATGTGGTCGGTTCGATTTTATTATTCTAAAAAACAAAAAATACCGTTTAGTAGTCACACAAATGTTCTACTTCATTCTTCTTCAATTTCAATTAATGATACCTCCGATTGTCAATAATCGTTCTGTAGTAGCATGATTATAGTGTTTCTTGGTGGGAAATATTCTCTTGAGGTGTTGTATATATACAAAGGAATCATTTTACTGCAATGAATCAGACACTAGGAAGTTTACCAAGTACATGTTTCGCTTACTGAGCAGCAGAGCAGGCACCTTCAGCTCTTATTCAAATAGAACATTGTGAGAAACATTATTATTTCATCCAGTGATAAAGTGTTGTTGCAACAGTAACATTGCTCAGTACGAGAGTAACCGCAGATTCATGCATTTGGTACATGAACTTGGTTGATATGCCAGTGGTGTGAAGCTCCCGTCTGACGGATTAAGACGGAATGCCAAGTCCCTTTAAAGGACCGCGAAAGCAACTGTATTGGTTTTCATGCAATTTTGTTCATAATTCGACAGCCGATTGCACTAGAGCAGATGTTCTTAAACTTTTTAGTGGCACCCCGTATGGCGTTAATCATTGATACTCGCGCCGCACCTAAAAACACAATTAAATACAAAGAAACAGAAAAATCAATTTGACATTATCCTGCTTTTCAACAATACGTCGCTGCCATACTCGCTCCTTTCTTGCAAACCTTTCACGCCTCTCATTTTCAAAGAACCTAGGCACTGACGAGTTTAGGTAATTTAGCACTTGAAAAAAATTTTTGGGGTGGTGTGACATCATTAGGTATTGGGATCTATGAAAAAATCCTCACTGCTAATTTAACCGTTTTTTCAAAAAAAGAAAGTGCACAAAAATCCGCATCTTATGAGGTCTTCATTGACTCTCTAGCGCGATCGGTCACCGAATTATGGCGGAAATTCGGTCCATCCAAAGGGTTGAGAATCCTGTCTGGAAGGACAGATGCACTCGTTCTCCCTCTAGCGAATACCACAATTAGACGGGCGCAGGCCGTTGCTATAGCAAAGATGATCGGAGATTTGCTTTCACGTGACGTTGGTTCGATGCATTTTGTTACTTTTCTTTTATTACATGTGAAACGTCTTCAATCCAGAATTGATTTATGCTGGCAACAGGGCTGGCTGAGCAGTCGACCCATACCTGTATAGTGTTTCGTCAACCCTTTGTCATTGAAATATGTTAGAACACATCAGTTTGTTAAACCTGAAGTTCTTGATATTTTTACATTTTCATCAGCAAGTAATTAATTCGTGATCTTTGATGTTGTTCTATTTCCTCTTGTTGCATTTGTGTTATTACTTGATGAGTCACAAAAATGCATGAATAAACCACTACTATTGCGAGACCTAAACAACGCAAAGCCTGTTGTGACTGAGTAACACGTGCGTTAACTCATAACAAGCGTTGCTGACGCCACAGGCATGAAATCACTTTGTATTGACTTGTTTGTGATCGATAGTATGCCGCTGATTGCCACGGATTGTCGTAATAGAATATGCCCATTGCCGACCAATAAACCTTATATGCGCGAAAATTACAATGAAAATTCTGAAACTAACACAATTTCATGTCTCAGCATCATTTATTCCTTGTGCGTGTGCACCTGTATGCTTCGAACACAATACGACATGGATCTCTAACAGGCCGCCAATACTGTCAGCCGAAAATTAGTGCTACAGGAGTAATTTTGGAATTTTTCGTGTCTTTCTACATGTACCTATGCGGGTTTTTGGAAGGAAGCTGTGTTTGGTTTTGAAATAAAGCAAATATTTTGAAATACGACAAGGTCGGTTTTCCGGGTCAGATGAGCTTGAGAATGATTGCAGAGTTGTTGAAAAACGCGTCTGTGCTCCTGAAACGTTTTCGTAAGCTTCGGTTATGATGGGAACACTGGGAACAATATATTTGTCCAATTAAGGCTATTTTAGCAACTGTGTTAGATCTTCCTTTTACGTGAATATAGTTAAGGTTGCGAAATTTTGGTCGAAGAAATCACAAAGATCTACTAAAGTCACAAAATATTACTAGAAAATATATGTGTCACACCTAGAGATGGAAGTCACCTGTCACGTAACCATTGGGGCGTATTTCAGATGTGTTAGAAAGATATAATGTAATGAGGATATTTCAATATCTAATGGAGTAGATGTACCTCTTACTACATTTTTATCAGACTACAAAGCCCTGATCTGGTGTACATTGAGCTTGCTACAACACCATTTATGGATTGTAAAGCGTATAAGATAGAAGGTGCAGTTAAGATAATGTTTTGCGTCGGCATCGATCTCGATTAATATGTGTTGCTCAGGTAACCACAGTTGGCGGCAGGTCAAACCCTGAATTTTCTTCCCTACCGTGAATGTTCAAATAAACGCTTTTGTCCAAAGAGTGCTGCGCTGATTCGATCGATAACCGTGGATCGATCACCCAACCTTTGCAACCCACTCCACCTTGATGAACTTACCAAAACACATATTCAGCTTAAAAATAACATTTTTCATTTTCAAGGTAAGACATAGGAGTCGAAACCACCTATTTTTCAAAGTTAATTGAGGTTTGCAAGATTTTGGGTATAAATATGAATCACACCCCCAGTCTTAATGGACAAAAATATCAGCAATGCAGGATGAAAAATGCAATCGTTTGCACACTGGGCGCATTTATTACAGTAACTTGTTGCTCAATGTCGTTTTGAAATAAATTTTAAACGATCTAGTTTTTTTGTAAGTTGTATAATCAAACGTTTGAATTACTGGCTATCGCCTGAATTTGAGCTTTCTAGGAGTGGTTCTGAGGGAAAAAATTCCAGTGATGGGACTGACTGGAAAATTGTTTCCTGCAAGAAAACCGTCTTGACTGAAAAATATTTTTCCTGCACTAAAACAGTCCAAGAGGCGGCAAGACGCGAAAAGTTCCCCCAGGATTTAAAATTTGGTGTTTTCCTATTAACGTTTCAGTGGAAAGATTTTCATCTTTTAGTTTCGTGTTGGCAAAGAGAAATGTCACCACTGTCGAGCGTGCTTGGAAAAAATTCTTCCAACGCCATGGCTCCTGTTCATTGATAAAATCATATCCAGTGCGCAAAATACCAATTAACACACCTGTTCTCCCTTTAAACTCCTCTTGAAGTATATCGATTGTACATGTTTAAAACAAGTAAATAAAAGGGAGATTATTCCCAATTTGTAGTAGCCGTAAATGCCCCATACTTGAAATTGGAACCTCGCCCACTCGTTCATACATTTCCATAGCTGCTGTTTCACTTGGGAGGGTTGCGGGAGCAGCGGTCCTAGGATAAAACGAAATATCTCACTGTTTTCAGCAATCTCTACGACAAAAAAGGAACAAGCATGGTCAAAGTCTGGTGAGTGGTCTACGGTGAGTGGTCTACATACTGTCCTTACATATGGTGAGTGGTCTACATACTGTCCTTACATCAGATTGGTGTGTGATAATTCACTTAATAATCCATTTAACTAATAATCATGGCTCTTTGCAAAAAGTGT
>JGI24158J21664_10007781_pt1 | contig 14243 bp, 10 predicted proteins | sample Ectturendosymbi3_FD_21664 | JGI IMG/M metagenome (IMG submission 21664) | reverse complement strand
ACATATTTGCCCGTCGCCTGTAACATGACACTAACACATGACAAGAGTGCCCTAGGACGCACTATACTTGCTAGTAACATACTAAACCTAAACCAGGGGTCATCAACATGGTGCCCGTGGGAACCAGGTCGCCCATATGGACCATGTGGGTTGCCCATGGCCTGTTCTGACAATAGCATAAACATGACCAGTGTCTTTACAATGATGAGGTTCTTTAATTTTTATTATAATGATAACATCATATGAAGACAAATTATGCAAATTTTTATTTCAGATGTCTGTGTATCAAACTGGGAGCTCTTCGCATGAATCTGTACCAAAAAGCAGCTCTGAGTTTCAAAAAGTTTGGTGACCCCTACCTTAAACCCTAACCTAAGCCTAACCCCTAATATTAAACCAAGGGTTCACAACCTAGGGTGCTGGGGTGCATGTACCCCTAGGGGTAGATTTTCCTATCTGAAAAGACCCATTTGAGGTTAGCAATGGTTCAAGGGAAAAATTATGTTTGCATATTATTCATTTCTAAATACTCGTATTTATACATAGGTCAACATCAGTCAATATTATTTTCAAAATCAGTAGATGGTGATTGGTAAATACATTTTTGTTATTTTCCTGAGCCTTTTTGTTCTGAGAAATTTTAGGAGTACATGCTCATACAATTAAATGCTGAAGGGGTACATGGCCAAAGAATGTTTGGGAATACTTGTCCTAAACATAAACATCAGCAACAAACTATAAATGAAAGTGTTGGCTGCTTTGGTGATTCCTAACATGGTTCACTGATTTGAGTGGAAACAAGTGAAACGGACCGTTTGCATAACCGTAAAATGGAAAGAACAGCAGCAAAAAAATTCGTTGTTAGATTTTGAAACTTTGCAAAAAACAAAAATTTTCTGGCCCGGAATGACGTCATCGCTAAAAAACTTGTTAGCGAACTGTTTCAAAACCTTTAGCAGACGGCCCAAAGACTGGACTCTAATCTGAACTTTGTCATCTCTAGTCTGAACTTTGCAGGAAACAGCTTCATTTTTGGACGCATAAATTGTGAAAATGTGCCCAAAACTTTCTTCATAAACCTCATCAGGCGAAAACTTCCTAAATGTGTCTGAACTTAACAGCAAACAGCTTCATTTTTGGACACATCAATCATGAAATTGCGCCCAGAACTTTTTTACTAAACTTGCAAGCGGAGAATTTCTAAACTGCATCTGAACTTTTTTTCACCACTCACTGCTGTATATCCATGCTGTGACCTGAGAACGGCTTATATCATGAAAATATGTAGTGCACAATTTTGAAAAAATAACAAAATTTTGTGAAATTTTCTCCTGTGGAAAAAATTGCATCCAAATTTGCAAATGCCAATTTTCAAAATTTTTGTCAGCTGGCGTCCAAAAGAAGTGCCGAAAGTGCCGTTTTCTTTGGGCTTAGAGGGAATACTACAGTTAACTATACATTTTTTTAATCAAACAAAAGAAACAGCAACGAAATTTGAACTTGAAAAAAGAAAAGAATAATTCGAACAGTTTGAGTAAATTCTACTGGTTATCTTCTTCAGTTCTGCTAAATCAGTATATTTTAACCAATTTGTCTGCCTTTTCTGCACCTTAACTTTTTCTGATATTGCACCATAGCATATGTTGAAAAAATACACTCTATAGATGCTGAACTATCAGGGCATGCAGATGAAGTTGACGCGAAACTGCAGAGGTTGTATGGGAATGGTTTTTCTCAGTTTGCTGTGTGCATCTTTGCTAAGCCTTACCACTTAGGAGTGAACTAACTAACAAGACTTTGTGAAAGCAAATATGGGGTACATTTCTTTACCCTCAATTTTGAATGCCATAATACATATAACAAGTTACTAAGGTGCAATTCTGAAAATGGTGATATTGCATGATGCAATAAAACCAATTCAGAATGGGGTTCTCCATTTTTCTTTAAAAAATAACAAAATCCTATTGTTTAAACCCCAAAGAAACAGTTTAAAAAAAAAAAAAAACAGGTGGGTTGTTTTTTTTAAAAAACTGGGTTTTTCTCAACCCTGCCTACAACACTCCGCCATGCTGTATCTGGAAATGAGGCCCATATATAGTCACAGGAAGGTGAGACATGAGACATAAGGTGACACTGCAACAATGGCAATGTATGCTACCTCCATATGACCACTGACACAAGCACTAAGCAGTGAACTACAAATGATGATGTGAAACAAATATGGTTTACAGACAATAGCTCTGCAGTCGAACCTCTGGAAGTCGTCAAAAATGGTGGGACTACCTAAACACAAATGGACCAGACTTTGGGTACTGCCCAAAACCTGTGAAGACCATCCTCATAATAAAAGACAGTAGTTGAAAGAAGTCTTCACAAAAACTTTAAAAACACTGGCATCAAAATCACAGACCAAGGTGAAGGCCACTTTGGAGCAATAATCAAGACATAATTGTTTAAGGGACAGTTCATTAAAACAAGGTGAAGGTTGAGGGTTGGGTAAAAGACCTTCAGCTACTATCAAATTATGTGCAAGATGATCCTCAAGCAGCATACTTAGCATTCACCAAAGGATTATGCTCCAGATGAACCTATTTCCAAAGAACTACTAGCTCTCCCAGTCTCCCTCTCAGGCATGGTGGGCTAGGTCTGTCAAATCTCAGGAAATTGCCAAGACAGAATTTGATTACTCCATTCTGATCACTACTAAACTAACAGACGAATATTCATCAAAAACTCGAACACAACCCCTTAGACCAGCAATATACCAGAAACACAAACCAGAATACGACATGATAAGAATGCAAAATGCCAAAATAGCCATAACAAATTATCAGAGGAACTGACCCCTGAGTCACAACAACTAATAAAGGGTGCAATGGAAAAAGGGAGGATTCTTCTTTCCTATCAGCCTTTCCACTTACAGTGATTAGATATATGCACTAAACAAAGAAGAATTTCAATTTATGAATGCCATCTGCATGAGATATGGCTGGAAGGTGAAGGGCATACCCACACAACACTCAACTTTGCTTGTGGAGAGACAAACTCGGTGGACCACAGCTTCATTGTAAACTCAGAACTGGGCAGTAATATACTTCAATGAGGCACAACTCGGTGAGACTGAGTGACCCTAAGACACAGATAATTAATCAGAGACGTCTTTAGAGAATATTTGGAAGCTCTACTTGTTTCTTGAACATCAGTATCAACCTGTCCCTTCCTTTCTATCAAGATTGATATGACCTAGCATACTCAACAGAAGACTAAGACTTAAGGTTTCTTTTTAGTTCAATGCATCTCATTCAATTGAAGTGTTGGAATGCAGTTAAGGTAGAGCCTATTAGATTGCCAATAAAGTTTAGAGGTTGGGTAAACTTCAATAAATTCCGTTAAAACAACTTTGATAAAATTCATAGATAAGAATACATCATCCTGAAAACATTGTTTAACCCTTTAACGATTCCGCGAGCCAACATATTGGCGCCCCCTTTTTTGGCCATAAATCGCCAGCCACTAGAGCTAGAGAGCTGTTCAAACACTCTACGGATTCAGCAAGTCTTGGAGTCAAAATATAAAAAAAAAAATTTGTTTTGGGTTTGAAGTTTTCTGGGGGGAACATCACAAGTAGGGGTGTTTTTGCATTATTTTTACCATNTTTGCCTGGCCCTGGGCGCTGTCCCAATGGGCCATTTTTGGACTCAAAGTTCAGTTGAAAACTAGGTCAAAATCAGCATCTATAGATCCCTTGATTGACTTCCTAGCATATCGAGAGCAAAAAATTATGGCTCAAAAAACAAAACTTCACCAAAATTTTGCTCCCTCAAAAGCCACTCTGAGGGGAATTACTCCCCAGGCAATAACTCGCCGTCAGTTTGAGCTAAAGAGCTGTTCAAACCCTCTAAAGACTCGTAAAGGTATGTACTTTGTAATAAAAAAAAACGTTTCAGTTTAGGATGTCAGATTGTGGTTTCAGAGAATTCGACAAAAACAAAGACAACTTTTAACCCACCAATCGAGTTGGACCACACGCGAAAGTATGAGATGGTTTTGGTGAATTTGGAGACGTATTATAGTTTTCCGAATTTTTCTGATGAAAACAACGTTTTTCGACATTCTCCTGGTTTCATTGAGGTTGGGAGAGGTGATGAGGACGACTCAACCCGACAAAGACAATGGGTTGAAGTTCAAATTCCTGAAGGCAGTTACGAAATTGATGACATTGCAGCAACAATCAAAATTGCTATGAAAAGAATTGGACATGACGATGAAAATATTAAACGAACAGCAAACATGAGCACATTGAAAAGCGCCTTGGAAATTTCAAACGACTTTCAGGTTGATTTCAGAGTGCAAAATTCAATTTCAAGCGTTCTTGGATTTCGAAATCAGGTTTACGAAGAGGGCATTCACCAGTCGGAGTGTGTTGTAAATATTTTTGAGCATTAATTCAATTCTCGTTAATGTAGATGTGATTGGGGGTTCTTATATAAATGGAAAGACTCAAAATACAATTTACAGTTTCTTTCCAGACATTTCGCTGGGGTATAAAATAGTTGAAAAAACGAGAAACCGTGTGTATTTTCCAGTGATTTTAGATAAAATTAACAAGATGGAAACGGTCGTCACAGACCAAAATGGAAAGCAGCTGAACCTTCATGGAGAAAATCTGACTATCAGATACCACTTGAGAGATATTTAATTGCATAATATAAATGAGTTATACTAATGTGCATGTAAATTTTTCAGAAAATCAACAGCAAAAATAGAAGCACGCTGTTGATACAAAGAGTCCCTTGAGTATTCATCTTAGCTACACAGATTTGTGTCAAAGTGATGTTCTTGCTCTGATCAATTCTCAAGTGAACAGAATGGCAAAAGCCTATGAGAATGGAAAAGGCATGACAATAAAAATGAGTAAACGCCAAGTTGTTCACAACATAAAAACAGAGGGAGGGTTCCTTTCGATGTTAGCTGGTCTGGCCGCAAAAGCTTCGGCATTTTTGGCAAAGACTGTCTTGCCAACTCTTGAAACTGGTGCACTTTCAGGTGTTGGGTCGGCTTTGGCACAAAAAGCAACAAACAAGACGATGGGAAACGGGCTGTATTTGAAAAAAGGTTCAAACATCGCAAGAGTTGAAACGGACGCTTGGGGCTTGTATTTGAAACCTTTCAAATGCTCGAGGCTTAACAAAGCTGGAGATGGTTTGCATTTGAAACATGGGGGTCAAATTATCAGTGGTGAGGGTTTGCTTCTTGGTCAGATTCTCCTTTGAAACATATCCCCGTTCTATGCTGGCTGCTGTGAAAGTGTTGTGAATTTTTGACATTAAATAAATGTGTACATCCAAGGAAAAACGAATTGAGCAAAAAGTCATGCAAGACACCAACCAGCACAAAAATCAACACATCAACCAAGCCGTTGGTGAGCAAAATAAAGGCAAAAAAGTAATATTTAACCAGAAAACTTACCAGCAAATAAATCAACATTTGAATCAACACATCAACCAAAATGTAAAGCAAAGTGATTTTTATTCATTTAATAAAATGAATAAGGGTGATTTATACAGAATTCGACAAATACATGAAATCGAAAAAGAAATCCATTTTGAGAAAATTAAACAAGAGTTAGGCATTAAAAAGCATCATCGTGTAATCAGTTTTTGTCATGTTTGTTTCATGCTTCTTCAGTTTTTTATGTTTTTGTTGAATGTTGGCTTTTTATCCAATTTTCAAGAAATCAAAGGCAACATTTCAGAAAAGATTTTGCAGGGGTCAAACTTGCTTTTCGGAAGTGTCTCAATTTTTCTGAAAGTAATTGAAAAATACCTTTTCAAGAAAATTCAAAAACATGAGAAGCAAAAAACTTTGATTGAGAACCAAATCAACTCGATTTGAAACATGGTTTCTAAAGCGTTGTCAAACAATGAAATTTCTGAAGGTGAGTTTGAGAAGATTCTTTCTCAGATATCAAAATGGACTGAAACATACAGAAGCTTTGATGAGATGAATTTGGAATTCCCAAAACCGGAACAATCGATAAGAATAAATGAATATTAAAGTAGGCCTTGATTTGCCAAATAAACCTCTGAGCAACTTTGAAATTGAAGATGAGGCGAAAAAGATTGGTTTGAAAAATTTTCGTGGTGTTTTCTTGAGAGACACTTTGCCGGCACGACCGAGACGAAATGAGTGTGCAATTTTGAACTTGGACGACACTTCTGGAAATGTGCTATGTGCAGGTTTCGTGGACGTACGTATTTTAGGACAATTTCGCGAGAGCACTGGATAATGTAGTATGAATATGTCCAAGGCACGCCCAAGTTAACAATTAAAAAACTTAGACCCGCCTGGTATCGTTCGACTTCGCGCTCAGTTTAACATCAAACGAATTTGTATTCACATATGGTTTTATTAATATAATGTTAAGCATGGCACTAATTCAAACAACAGGAGTTAATACGAGTTCAAATTTTTCATGGGGGAGAGTGTAACCCATTTCTATTAAAAGCGTATCTCAGGTCACAAGTTCACTGAGCCCACTTTCTTACTGAAATTAGTTTTTCCTTTTAAGAGTGTATCCCAGATCACAAGTTCACTGGGCCCCACTCTTTCACAGAATGCCTGAACCTGGCTAAGGCACCTATATACGCCAATTTTGTCGCATAGTTTCATTGGTTGATTCTATCACGTGACAAAGCACTGGGCGGCGCGGTCCGCTCGTGATGCCAGTGGTCACGCGTTCGACACATGATTACGTCGAATCCAAAAATCGAGGTTAAGCATCAACGCTTATTGTTTTAATCCGTTAAGATCGGGAATATTATTGATAATTTCGTATGGGATGTTACCGCAAATGATTTCTATAATGTTGTGGGTTACTCTCTTCCTGGGTGTGACTTGTGATTACACATGGAGTATAAGTATACAGTAGTTCAAACAAATACACAATACAACGTCCTTGTAAACTAAGTGTTTTCAGTTTTTACTCTGTTCCAACTTCAATCTCCTGGAATTCAGTTCATTCGGTGATGCGACTTTTAACATCAACATTCTAATGCTTCTTCTTTGTCTTTGCTGTTCAATAAGATTATCAACAGACTTCCAAGTTGCTTCCTGAACTTGCTTTTAAGGTCTTCCTTAATTTGTATCTCCTAGTCGCAAGACGTTTCATGTTGAGGATGCAACGCGAACTCAACATTCCTTCCCGCTCTGTAAAATTAAAGATGCTGGGTGTCTTGAGAAGAGTTGAATGAATGAAGCAATCGAAAATTTTGATGAATATCAGAAGTTCTTCAATGATAAGGACATTGTTTAGATGATCTCTTTCCAGGGGGTATTCCTCTAATAGAAACGATGATGTTGTAATTCTTCTCCATGGATGAGAGATGAATCGAATAGAAAATTTTGATTGAGTTATCTTCCGAAATTGTTCAGATACTATATTCTCTTTTGCAACATGTAAAATTGTTCTCGTAATATTGTCATCTTCCGAAATTGTTAAAGTGAGATTTTCGTCAAGGATGTAAATTCATGTAAGGGTTCCTCCTGACCTTCGTACAAGAATTGATGTTGTCTTCAGAAAGAACATTGACAAACTCGCATTTATGCATAAACTGGAAGAAACTGATTAAAGACTTTATAATTTTCAAGATGATTTTGCAAGAACCTTCTTTTATTGATGAGGCTCATGACCCATTTTACTAAAGGATGTTAGCTTGCGAATAAATTTTTTTTATACCGCTTGTGTCTTTATTGCATGAATAAAATATTCTGGAACATTTCTGACTTCAAACTAGATGCAACAGCATCTGTAGGTTTTTCTTTTGTCCGCTTCACTAGAGATGTAAAACAACACGTTTTTGTCAAAAACGATAGTCAATATTGGTTGACAGATTGATTTATACGGTTGAGAACTTCTATGATACCTTGAAAATAAGAACCGGTTAATCATCAATTTTTATGATTCATCTGACTAAGAGGATGACAAAGAAAATATTTTTATCAACCAATCTCTCTCATCTAGGGTGTTTTGATACTTAATATGTATAAAGATTCACCGTAGTGAAACAATACAATTTTCTGAAAGTTTTCTTCATCGTATTTTCACCATAAAACCCAGACGTCGAGCATCACAAACCTTTTTTCAAAGATAAAATTCAGAAAAGTTAGTGCAATTTATTCATCCAGGTAAAATGGTCGCTAATTAAGTACTGTGATAACTTTCCGCAACAAAATGTACATTCTTGACTAAATCTAAGACAGCCGAACATTGTATATCATCTTTTGAGTTTATTTCCATATTTCAGTGAATCAGTTTGTTTGAAAATTAGTTATCTTAAGAATTTAGATTTTCATACCAGATATGACCTTTTTCCTCAGCACTTTTCAACATTTGTTTTGAAAGGTCACTCTGGGTATGGTCACTGCTGAACAGAAATATTCAAAATACATTTGGAACATATAAAAAAAGGTGTTATCATAAAAGATATCATCACTAAGTTTTTAGGCTCATGTCAGCGAGACAAGTTTTTTTGATAGAAATAATTGTCAACGAATATAACTTGCTGACATTTTCTGATTTGTAAAATCGCAAGAGGGGGTTACCATAGTATATTTCATCGTGACGTTATATAGTGAATTCAACAAAATTAAATTGGGGATAGTCGTTAATGACATCAAGTTTCATCCAAGGGTATTTTGTTTAATGGCACAGAAAACATATTTTTCCTATTTTCATAAAGTCACTTTGTATGGCAATTTGGAGTTCTAATCCATTAATTAGAAAGATTTATATATCATTTAGGAACAATTTCAAGATTACTTCCAACTTTGATCGCGAAATCATTTTGCAGAATGTTATCGTTAATTCTATCATTATTGCCACGGAGGTAGATGCCAACGAGAATCAATCTTTGTTACAAGAATATACCTTTTTGCTATGAAAACAAGGGAAAACTACCTTTTTAACTCAAAATTAACATAAAAGAACTTCATAAGTTTGGCATGAATGGGAATGGATTAACTCGTCTCTTATAACATTAGATGTTAGGACCGGATGAAGATCGTTTTTGGTATGTGTAAAGATTATGCCTAGACTTATTAGAAGCGAAATTAAATTTTTTCCTATTAAGACAATTTTTAGCAGTGTGACCGGTTTTGTTGCACTTATAGCATCGAATTTCAGAAGGATATTTCACCGTAAGGATCCTTCGAACAGAAGGATTCCAAGATAGACGTTCAGCCAAAGCATTGGTCACTGCAATTAATTGTAATGGGGTTAAGTGGATATCTTCTTGATTGGCTTTTGGTTTAAGAGGTTTGGGACTGGGTTTAGGATGCAAAATATTTAAGAGATCACTTATAAGTGAACAACGGCGATTATATTCTTGTTGCAAATTTTGTATATGCTTTCGAAATTTCTTCACATCTTTCTTTCCGAAATTTTGCGAATCATTTTTCAAAGTTGCAATTCTCTGGGTTTCTTATCGTTGCTTACCTTCAGTGATGTTTCACCTTGAATTTTTGGAGATGATTCTATCGAAGGACTTTGCAAGGATTCTTCCAGATTTACAATGTTCACATCTGTTAGTAGAAAATCTTGTCCATCATGGATGTTATCTTGACCTACAGTAATGATTTTATTGAATTCTTCTGATGCACCATAAGGTTGTTCATTTAATGGGTTCTTTGCTTCCGAGATTAAACATTCTGTACGTTCCTTCTGGTCCGGCAAGAGATCATTATATTGGTTTTCCTTGCTAAAGTATTTCATGTTTTCCCAGCAATTGAGTCTTTCATTATGATAAGCATTTTGATTTCCATTATTTGTTCCAGCAGTCACTACGGTTTGATCATCAGAATGAGCTTTCGGTGTTACAAATGTGGTTTCTGCTTCAGGGATGGAGCACATATCAGAGTTAGCTACTGAACAATTGGAGACTAATTTATCCGGTTCATATAAACTATTCATGGTTATTGTTTTCCTGCAACGACAAATAATTTTCATAAGGTAACATTAATTACTCTGACAATTGTTACCACAAATAACTTAAAATGAAAAATTCATGATACCAAATTTTGCTTTCATTTTCGATTCACGACATTATTGACAGAAAGACTTTGGACAACTACTAATTCCAAGTTTGGCTGCAAGAGCATTTTTTAATTGCGTGGTTAGTTCACGACGTTCTCGCATTATTACTCTAGGTGAATATAAGAGGAATAAACATTAATATAAATACGAACTTTATAAATGCTTTCTGCCAACATGAATTTGATCTAAAGATGTTATAGGAAAATCACTGAATCTTATTAAAAGCTTATCAACTTAAGCAATATTTCCATTCCAATGCTAGAAATATACATCAAGAAAATCACTTTACAAGATAAGACTGTAATCGTTGTCAACATTCAAGAACATTTTTCTAGATGGGGTTAATCGATCAGTTTTAGCGAATACTTACTATTCCATATCACAATCGCTATTCTATTTGCAACTCTTAATATTTAAAGGAAGACACTTTAGTTCTGTTCCTTTAAAAGGACGACATTGAAGTCTAATCCTTTAGAGATAGCACGTAGCGTTTTTCAATCTCTTATGTGCCGTCAGCACAGATTATGGACACTTTTATTATACATGGTTGTCACATAGACCCGCCATTGTTTATACTTCATTTGAGTTGCTTGGGTTCATGGTCTTATTCCATGTACAATCTTTTGCCAGATGTCCTTTTTGTCGACAACAATAACACAATTTCACTTGATATTTGATTGTCTTGAATTGATTTCCTATTGGTCAAAAACCCTATTATTTGTTCTTTTCCTATTATATTCTACTAGGTTTTGCCTTTCCAATATATCTCATTGAATATCTCTTTATTACGGTCATTAATAAAACGAGATTTAGGGGGAAAGGAACATTTATTGATGGTCCTCGAATCCTTTAGCAAGAAGGTTTCTAAGCGTCATCAAAGAAATCTCCAAGCGTGCGGAAGTGGCAAGTGACGAGTTCGCCAATACCACATGACCATTTGAATATTGGAGTGACTTTATGGTATTTTCCTTTAACATCTAATTTTAATCGGAATTTTGACACGAACTCAGTTCTTTCATAAAAAACAATGTAGAGGTTACCTTCTCAAGAATTCGTAAACATTAACAACTATCATAGGAGGAATTAAATCCTTCCTATAAGATTACCAATTTTTTACTTGGAATTATACTTCTGTAATTGTATATCGCTATTCCAATCACATTCCCTCCAAGGGTTACGTTCCAAACTACGTAGAAGTCACTTTCGAAATCTGCATATGTGAAATTGTTGAGGGAAGGTGGCTGGATTAACCTAGTAAATTGATTTACTTCATGACGAGCACATTTTGCTCTTGATCATTCTATTGTTTTATAACGACATGATCTCATTTTCCTATTTTTTGTTGATGCTTTACAGCCTTTATAGTGTAATGATAAATAATTGTAAGAGATATTCCCTACTAAAACCATGTTTTTTAGCTTCCACATGAAATTTCCTGGGTACAGTAATCAGTTGCAATTTCTGTTTAAAATGCACCTTTGAAAATCTTTTGAGAAGGTCTTGAGTGGTGATTAACTACTTTATCTTGCTTGAATGCCTGTTGCATGGAACGCAATTCTTGAAACTCAATGTCTGTCGTTGTGATTTCATCATTTTTCCAATTGTTGAAGATAATTTTGGAGATACTCTATATTTTAGTCATGAGTAACGGTTTACTTCATTTATATTAGTTCATTGTTGTTTTTAGTTTTACTCTACAAAGTCTAAAAGGAATATCTGTAAAGGAAAGAATCATCTCATATAACAATAAAGTTCAAAATTTCCTGCAAACGATATAACTCTAAATCAACAATTCCGGTTTAGATATTTTCAATTTAGCCTTTAATGTTTCAAATTCTAAACTATAAAATTTATAAAAAAAATAACAAACATTTTTCTTTCGTTTAAAACTTCTTATCATTACAGCGTTTCTTTTACAATTTATTGGTTTTAGTAATTGTGAAATGTGAATGCATTTCTCACTCTCCCTATATTGCAAAAGAACAGAATGCTTATCATTCCATCACACAATGTGAAACAAAGAACAANTGTGTTATCGAAATTGNTGTAAACGTTTAGCAGAATCAAGTGAAAACTTTACTTGTTACAGAATAGAAGTTACATCAACTTTTTCCAAAGAAAATCACTTATTGAAATCTGAGAGGCGAATATATACATAAGGACTCTATATGGAACATATTGAACTTAAGNTGTAATTATCATCATAAAATTTCTCGTGAAAATCTTCAGAACGGAAAATTTGCTAATCTTAAGATTGAGTCGTCGTACCTCAACCTTAACTTTTAGTTCGAACATACATTGAAACCTTACTAAAAATAAGTAATGGTGCGTCTAGAAATAAGCATAAACACAAAATACCTTACTTAGGAGATTGCAGAAGTGACATTACTGTACACGGTAGTATTAGAAGGTATACATAGCTGATAAACTCCATAAACGATAGTCGAGCCAATGGCAATCCAAGTATCAACGATATTTGAAAGTATGGGTAGAGAAAGTCTTGTAGTCTTTTCAGCTTCTTGCTCATCCAATTTGTTTACTTGTTCCCAATCAATGTTGGGTTGAGTAGTGGTAGAAACCGTAGTTGTCATAAATTCTGTTGTTTCTTCTGAGCTAGTGGCAATTAAAGTGGTTTGTGTTGCAAATTGAAGAGAAGTCACTGCCAGAGAACTCAAGGTAGTTATATCCGAAAAAGTAGATGAAGGCATTGTAGTTAATAACTCTTCGGTGGTCGTCATGGGATCAACAATCCTATATTAAGGAAAGCTGATGATTTTTCCATTACGAAACTGATGTTGATAAATAATATCATGATGCAAATCGATAGTTTTATCCCAAGCAAAAAGGGATCGTTGAACCGTTCGTAGAACATATTAACGTTCCAGATTGTTTCAAAAGGTGTGAATATGACGTTTTATGATGGTTCGTATCCATAACTGACTCCTTTCAGCTGTGCTAGCTTTATCACTTAGTGCTGTCGTTGTTTGACATAAACGTATGCGATCATTTTCATCGGTATCTAAATCCAATTGGTCCACTGATCGTAAAAGTAATAAATCAAAATGTCGCACTTGCATCTGATATTTAGTTTTTCGAAGTTTGAATAAAGAGTCATTTTTAACGACAACTAGGTAATCTTGCCTGGATCGAGGAATCTTAATTGATGCCTCAAGCGATGTGTAGGTTTTACAGCATAGAATGTGCAGGATAACTCCCGCCTTATCCTTTCGCATTTCACTGTTGCGTCCTAACGCGTTATCAATATACCCCTTAATTATTTGTCTAATATTCACATCATTGTTACTAACTTTTTGCTGAAAATCAAAAATATGATGTTAGGGGCAGGAGAATGGAAGTTTATTTTCCATCGTTCTTTCGCTAACTTCTAAACCATACAGAGTGTCTTTTTAACTTAAGTATTCTTATTAAAGTATAAATTCAGTGGAGGATTCTTCTAATCAAATACAGGGTTATTGCCTATCCGTGGACTGAAATGATTACTGAGATGAGGTTAGCAGCAATTCGGAATGATTGAAATTCATGCACTTAGCTAAGTTTTGGTACAGTTGGGATCCACTTCCATATGACACAAGTCAAAAGCAAATGACATTTTTCTTAGAACAAAATAGGCTCTTGGTTTCCTCTATGAAAACTCATCGGGATTTTGAAAAGCAAATTTAGTGATGACGAACTTTTGTAGGGATCGGCTCCAACTCATGCGGATGTTTGGAATCAATCTCATAGAACGATTAAATCAAAATGACCAGTCGACAATCTTATTGGGCCTCATATTTCAGGCTATAAACTCCTGAACGAAAGCAATATCTGAAGTCTAGAAGGTTTTTTACGTCGAATCTTCCTGAAAGCTTCTGGTATAATAAGAATTCAACTGTTGTTGACTCTTGTGTACGTTCTTATCATGCTATTGCTATTCAGCCTACGGCTGGCTGAGTAGACAGAATCAAAACCACAAGGTTTCATGTTTGTTTTGTACATGAGTATAATTTCCATACATTTTCCATAGCGCCACTGGAGCTTCCTACTTGAAGAAGGTGACATCAATTAAAAAACTTTGAGAAACAAGGAATGACTTACGAATTGTTGCTTGGAAAATTTTTAGCATGGAAATACTACTTAGTTTATTGTACCA
>JGI24158J21664_10007780_pt1 | contig 14243 bp, 12 predicted proteins | sample Ectturendosymbi3_FD_21664 | JGI IMG/M metagenome (IMG submission 21664) | reverse complement strand
TGCAACAACTAGGTTGACCCCTCAACTAGTAGGGACCTCTGCAATAACCTACAACCTCAGCCCCTACAGTAAGATGTGCTGTAACTCTTGCTAACGTACTTACTCTGTGATAACTGCAATTCATGTTGCTTCATCTCATCAATTTGACTTTCAGTTTGGTTTACCTTAGAATTAAACGTTTTGGTCATACCATTTCAAAGGTTGATTAATAAATGCGTTATCTCTTTTGAATTGACTTCGTACTATTCCAATCCTGTTTTTTTTTGCTGAAACATTTCGGTCATTTGTCGGGTAGTATTATCAAGGCTCTCCGTAACAGTATTCATTACCCTTCCTTTTTGGACATTATGACCGAATGACTAATTTTTTCCGTCATTTGCAAAATTATTCGCTCTATGGCCACAAAAGACAGTTCCAATCATGGCTGCTCCTAACTAGTCCTCCAATTATGAATAAAAATAATACTGCAGCTCCCCCACGTTTGTCGCGATATAAGGTTTGGTTTCACCCAAATTGATAATACAATTATTATGTATGAAAAAAGATTCGCTTAAGGTATTGTTGCAGCCCTATTTTTAAAATTAGGTATGTCTCCGATTACTTCCATATATAAGGATAAAGTAGCAAAACCGCAATGTGAAATATCGTCAACTTCAGTACAAGTATAATTATCATGATAGTATCTATAACACTGTGTATACCGTTTTCGAGGGTTATTGTATTCGATTTAAATATCAATTGCAGCTTTTGTTACACGCACATAAGAGAAATTTCCTTCATCATATGCAATGATCCGTGATGGTGATCTAGAGCAGTGGTTCTCAAGCGCCAATCCGCAAAAACAACCTAGATTTTCCGTCAAGTAACTGAAAATGGTTAGCGTTCACGTTAAATTCGGTAAAATCCTGGTCAGTTACATGTGGCTTGCGATTGAATAGACTGAAAAATGAACATACAGTATATAATGCAATGATCTGCCTAATTTTATTACTGGTCCACGAATAACCGTAATAACATACCAAATTGATAAATCCAACTGTCATTCTTCCGACTGGAAGATTAATTCAGGTATTGTCATAAAATGTAATGAATTTCTTTGATTTCTTTTCGCATTTTGAGGTTTTAGACGACTTGCAGGTACATGTGTACTGGTTTGATTCAATACAGTCAATTTTACAAATCGGAAAATTCACATTGAGTTACGCTCTCTGTCGCAGTCTATTGCATCATCTCGTCCGTTGCAAATTGTCTTAAAGCAATTAATCATTTAGTGGTAAGAGGTGATATAAAACATGGAGATAATGGTTTTCTATCTAAATTAGTTCTACTTCGTTTTCATAATGGGTTACATTTAAATCCATTTTACTCAATGACGTTTTTCATAAAATGTCGATAATAAGATGACGATAAGGCATCTCCCATGAAATGTATTTGCATTTGGTAATCTCTGCGAACTTCCGATTGAAATTGATAATATTATTAGTTCTTGTTATTGAACGCATTAGGTTTGTTGGAATCGCTTCGGTGATGACCAGATTCCAGTATGTTCCATTGGTTGGCTGTCTGGATTCCAGATAATCGTACGTGCTGATGGGCGCGTGCACTGAAGTTCTGCGACGGTCGGGTAAACCCACGTGGGTTGCGGATATCCGCATTGACGGAGCGAGCCCGGGAACCCGCAGAGTTCTGCGTGCAGGCACGGGGCGGACGCGGGTTGAACTTGGTACGGGACGGTGGCGGAATAAGAAATTTTTGTGCGGGTAACTGAATGTTGACCCAGTGCATGTGAAAGTGATATGAGCAAGAAAGTTAATGGTACAGAGAACTTGCGGTACAAGGGTGCAACGGCATTCTCCAGCAGTGGCGAGACCTCAACGTTTGGTCTTTTGCATAAATACATTATCAAAAAATACTTTTCCTTGTGGTGGAGGATGGAGTCACAAGGTTGATATGTTTTTATTTGACAACAAGTTTTGGTTAATATTTGAACATCTATAACTCTCGAATGACTCATCTTTGTGAAAATCCAATCTTTCTTTTTTTGCCAAAGGTTTGTTTCGTCGATTTCGCGTTTGCGTCGTGGCGCGCTTTCAACAAACAACGAATGTCGAGTCTCGTGTTAAACAGAGCAAAGCTCGTGTATATTAAAAAACGAGACCATTCAAAGCTCGGGGTATAAGCTGCAGATTTTCTGGGATCTCAGCCGACTGGACTCTACTTTCCTGTCTTGTCGATGATTCAAACTTGCACTTAACTGTATTTTAGTATTTAGTATCCCCAAAGGCGACGAAGTTGATTCAATCAGCAATTTTAAAAAATAGGATATCGATTGAACGTAACGCTACGCATCCTCAATCCTAAGTCTGTGAAAAAACGAGATAAATTCTCATGTGATGCTTCCATCTACACTTAGTTCTTCACAGACTCATTGTTCAGCCATGAAACATCATCAAAGCGGTGTGTTCATATTCTAATTGAATATCTTCATCTGTGGCCGGTGAACCTTTTTTTTTTGATTTGGTCGACTTTGTTTCGAGTTGTTGAAACCACAAAGGTTGATTTGTTGCGTCATAGGAGCTGCTCGCGTTGGTTGTTGCGGCGCCAGCCTTTGCTACGAGTTGTGGAGAGCAGCACTCAAGAGTTTTCAACTCGTATCCAACAACCTTTTGCCATTTCTGACTCTTCACAAATTCCGCGCATCAACAGAAGTGCAGCCTCGTATTCCCCACAACAATTGCATACGGAACAGAAGATGGTCAGCGCAAATACTTGCAACAATTTAAGCAGCAAACTTCAGCAGCGATTGATCGTCGAATGCAGTTTTTGCAACACAACAGAAAGAACACGAAGCATTCTAACAAGCGCAGCTAAAGTGAGCAAACAGACTGCAGTAGTGGCGAGCCGAGCGTGCAACAAGATGTAACAAGCAATTGAGAAGCACATAACTACGGTCATTCGCATTTAAGAAACACGAACTGAAATATACGACAACTAATTGTTCTACAACTTCAATGCCAATTGGCGAAGTTAAACTACGCGCTAATTCTCAAAGCACAAATAATAAAGAGTATAAATCAAAACAACGTGTGTTCCACAGCTAAGATTTTTCTTCGTTCGTTTATCAGAAAGTTTGTTGTTTTGAATGGCAGGATTTGGGCGATGCGCTTAAGGGTCGCAAACTTCACCAGCTGAGAAATAGATGGATCGGCAGTTTTACGGCGAGTTCAGCGCCAGTGCAAAGCAGCAAAACGAATTGCTAAGTCATAGCTGTTGCAAACATGTGCCAGTGAACATAAGGGATTAGATTACCAAATCGCCGAAACCAGTTCACGAACTGCTCTGACGGTCAAAACATAGAAATGATCAGGTCGAGCTGGAAAAGCGGTGAACTATACATAGAAAGCTATCAAACAAAGCTATAATTGGAGGCGGATTAAAATTTGTGAAACCCTTTGACCAGACCCGTAACCAGGGAGGCGAAGCCCACCCAACAAAACTTTTCGCCCCCCCTGGAAAAATGTGTTAGACATAATTTGAAACTATTGGACATAGTTTAAAACTCTGGGCCCCTCTCAGAAAACTATTCTCCCCCCTGATGTCCCAAGCTGGTTACGGGCCTGCCTTTCACCCTCGAAAGGGTGTACATGAAATTCGGCGACTTGGCTGAACACAGCATGTAGCAGCGCCTGAGGATCGGTTGTGCTGTTTCATGGCGGGTCGTACTCGCGCCGTTAACTGTTGGTACTTTTTTGAAACAATCATCCACTCTGGTGTTTTTTTCCTGCCTGAACTGCTTCTCAAGCTCTTGCCATAAAATGACGATTGTAATGACGAAAGTCTGCGTTGGGCGATTGTAAAGAGTTCGCTCAGAAAAGTTAGCCTGCCAGCAAGCTTTTCTTTTGCTGCACCAGTTATTCTACGTCCCAACATGCAGCAATCCAATTTCTGCGGAAATGGTGTCGTTTTCGTTTCTTGGTAAAAGCTCGTGTAAGTCTTTTGACCCGCAGAACGGCGGCCTGCTGTCGTGTTATGACGATCGCTGAAAGGACATTTTGAAATGAGTTCGTTTCAACTTTCCTCTTCACGTTCCAGATGCTTTTGTTCGGACTGTTTGAACTTGATGATCGGACCGGACCACTACAACCAAGTCGCATCTCTACAGAAGTGGGCATGCTACTTCTGCGTGAAGAGCCCCGGTAATAACGGGGGTGTCCACTTGCTGAAGAAGCGGCCAGACTGGCAGGGCGCCCTCCAGCAGTTGTTCGCTAAGGACGGAGGTTCATCGAAATACGTGAGTTCGTGTTCTGGTGCCATGAGTTGCATGGTTTGTGGACTATTCTCTCTCCGTTGTGCGATACTTTTTTCGCCTAAGTCGTGTTTTGTGGAATGATTTAAGGAATGTGTTGAACTGCATGATCTCCGAGGTGGTGTTAAGCACTCTTATATGCAAATTCATGTGCTTTATTTCCTTGAATATTAATCACCAACTTGTCTTGTGTAGAACTGCTACCAAACACTTTATGGCTTCTTGAAAAAGCGTATTTCTTGAAAGTTTTGCATTACTTCGGGAGAGTGGTGTGCAGTGTTATCAGTATAATTGAAGTGATGGTCATTTCCCGCCCTGCAGCTGACGTAACTGTTTACGTTTGAACGCAGCCCGTCCAACCTCTTCCTCCTCCTCTCCTCCCGGAGGAGCGGAAACCAATTCGAGTTCTTTCTCTTTTTGACGGGATCGCCACAGGGTTGGTCGCACTCAAGCAGCTCGGACTTGAGGTGGGCGTGGCCGACAGTAGCGTGGAACCGCCCAACTTTTGATAGAAATCAACTGGTGTGACGACTTTAAAACAATCGGTGAAATTCCCGAACATCACCTGTTGCTAAAGACAACCCGGGAATGTGTTTCTTGTGGCGGTTTCTGTCTGCGGGGATTATTAGCAGGGTGTTATATCCTGTGTAAGTTGTTGCGTAAATTGTGATACCGGATTGGCGAACAGTGGCGTAGCCAGCCCAAAAATTTGGGAGGGGCCAAAATGTTTGATTTCAGGCGAATAGCACTATTTTCTTTGCAAAAACTCCTCTCAAAGCACAAAATGACTAAATTTTCTAAAAATTTTACGGGGCATGGCCACGTTGACCCTCCTGGCTACGCCTATGTTGGCGAAGCCTTAATTGGATAGGAACTTTGCATTGTGACGCGCAGAATAACATTAAGCTCTCGCCATGGTGATAAAAATCCTCACAACTCGACTTCATACAAAAGCTGAAGGTTGTGGATTTATTCGTTATATGCTTACGTTAATTTCCAAGGGATTGAGTCCAGAATGCGAAGTTGATAAGATAGTGCCAACACAATAAGGTTTAAAGGCGATATGTTAGCGCTTTTATATTTAGGCGCTTGACGATATGCTGCATATTCCTTTGGATTGTTTGATGATAGGCACGCTCCTCGCACTGCAGTAATAGTGATGTTCACGCTGCGAACGCGAGAAGTTACACGAGAAACAAAGGTTTGGAGCGAACTGTCGAGGGGTTGTCAGGAAACGACAGATCAGAGGCTTCAACTTACGCCACGGAACGGTCCAACCACCTGAGATCTCCGTAACTGTAAACAACATGTGGCAAACACAACACAAGCCAAGGAACATGTTTATTTAAAGTTCAATTACATTTCTCCACCGCCTGCCTTCGTCGCTACCAGATCAATGATCTTAGTGTTTTTTGCGATGTGTGAACAACTGGTGTTTCTGTTGAACAACAGGGATTGCAGTGAACGAACAATTAACTATTGTTTCGCTGTTCGCCCACTTTGTGTTGAAATACAGTGAATATGTTTTCTGGTCAGAGTGTCGTGTGCGCGCCCTGCAAACAGAGGCGGCAGCTAACTTTGATGCTTGCAACTGCTTTGTCCAAACCAACAAAGCGTGTTTGTTGTCGGTGTGTTTGTTTTGATCCTTTCTCTGTTCGAACTTTATCACTGAACCGTGACGCGCAGATCGAAACTTACATTTCGTCGGAAATTGACGAAGACGCGATCCGATTGGTTCAGAATCGTCATCCGGAAGTGATCCATGTCGGTGACATCACCAATCTCAGCGACGATGACGTGAGACGATACGGTCCGTTTGACTTGGTGATGGGAGGAAGCCCCTGCAACGACCTGTCTGGGGCCAACCCCCGACGGCGGGGGTTGTTAGGTGGGTTGGCAATACCATGGATTCATGTTTTCACGACCGCGTTGGGAGTGGGTGGGCGCAACCACTTGCAGTGGTAACCGGGTCGGTGAAACCACTTGCACACCCGGTTGGAACCGAGGGCAAAGGACCACTTTTGCCCCACGTTTTGTTACTGCAACCTCCATGATCAGCCTTAATGAATGGGTCATGTCCGAAACAAACTGAATTATGATTTATGTGCAAAATGTTCCCACGTCCTTCCATCTTTTAACAATACAAACCTATGAATGTTATGTGGCCAAAATCTTATGGCATCAAATTGCTGGTCAGTGTTAGTGGTCGCCTCCCCCCTTGCGTTTATTGGAGATTAATTGTTTTCGATATAATGACTTTGTGACTTGGCATGCTGCCATTGGCTGATTATCTCAATGACGCCAATCAAGCATTACAATCAAGTTGTTACGTAACTGTTGTGTGGTTGACCAAATTGATTGTTTGTCGACGCAAGCAAGCATCTTGTTAGACAGCAATGTTCAGCGCATTGCTTTTGAGGTAACCTGCCCTTAAATGCTTGAAGTGCAAACATCTGCGACAAGTTGTCGGCCGAAAAGTCAGCTCAAAAGTGCTTGTTTGACAGAGTTGCACAAGTCGGTAAAAACCCTGCACTGAAACTCAGAAATGTTGCAAAATGTGTAAAAAGGTAAACGGCAGTGATGTCTTTCGAAAAAGCCTGCGCCGCAGTGTTTCCCGAAATGAGATGCACAGCATTTTTTTTTGAAGGAAAAATGTTTCCTAAAAACAAAACTACAACGGTGCGTAAAAATTCAATCATTTCAAGAGGAAATCGTGTTTTGTTCGTAGCAGACGCGTCCTGTGCGACGCTTGTGGGTTGCCATGGCAGCAGTGGCAGTTGAAGTCTTCCAATTTCGCCTTGTGGTAAACTGTAAGTACTTACCTCGCTGAAAATGACATGTAAGCAATCCGCTCTTCCCACACTTTGCGTGGCTGGAGTTACTTGCGCACTTAACCTTACCTGCCTGAACTGCTATACTTCAAAAAAACACCGCGTAAAATTTGCCGAACCTGCACTTCAGGCTAAATTGCAACATTTCCTACTGCACGTTATTATTTCAGGAGTCGGGCTATTGTATGAAACGTGGCTCCAGTCGAAAGTTTTTTGGCGGGGATTTGCTGTGTTTAGTTATTTATTCGCACTGTGTTTTGTGGGTGAGGTCGGGTTGCAGGTGTTTGGTCTCTGGTTAAATTAAACTGCTTGCTGCCAAACAATTCGCCGTAGCTTGCCAGAGGGGTTAGAAAAGGTGATTTCACAGGACATCGAGGAAAGAAGAACCAGCACAAATTTCAAACAGATTTGTGAGTCGAATTGCGCTGATGATTGGAAGGGCCTTTATGTACATTCCCGAAATATCGTACACAGCCTTGTACACTTTTGTGGCGAAATGTTGTCGCCTTCTTGTTGAACTAGTTTCTTGCCCGGTAAAAAATTCGGCAAACGATCCATCCCATCATGATAATAAACCTAACCTATGCCTTTATCAAACTCTGTGTTGTGCTTGTTCCATGCTTCTGTAAGAGAGACACTACGTGGTTGGTTGTAAACGCTGGGTCGCTGTTGCAAGCATAAACATGTTTCTGAAGCATAAACGCGCTTCTGATGGGTATTTTTAGTTTTGCAAAGCTTCTGACGTTAAATATTTTGATGCTGCAAAATTAATTTCAAAACGATTTTGTTTTGTGAAAATATTTTTACAATGGCGTTTTTGATTAAAAAAAAACTTTTTATAGGAACTATTTCGGTTGATTATAAACCTTTGATGCTGAAGTTAAAACATGAAAAGTTAGATATTTGGGTAATTCTATATTTTTTGCTGCTGCGCAATTATTGTCCAAAATTTTCCGCTAAAAACAACAGAAAAGGCTTCAGCGATTTCTGCTTCAGTGAGTTTCAAATCCTGGTATTCTCATCCACCGCCGGCGTCCTCCCCGAGGATGGAAAACAACTGACACTTCCTGTATGCCCTGATCTCTGGGGTGTGCGCCAAACAACTCATCTCACACTTCCTGGTTCTGATCTTTCAACCCCAAACGACCCAACCCCCACTTTCCTGACTTCAGTATCTTTTGCGCCGGCAGTGGTCCAATGCTTCCTCGTCCTGTGTGAAGCGAATGCTTGTGCGATATTTCCACTAGCTGTGTGAAAACAGTCGTCTAGGAAGTTCCACGTCACAAAATGCTTTTTGAATCTCGGAAACGTGTCTATCGGAGGCAAAATAAGGAATCCACATCGTAAGGCAAAATAAGGAATCCACATCGTAAGTTCCATTTTGGTCGTAATTTACTCCAAACATTGTTGTTCCAAACACATCACGTGAAAGTTCCTGGCCAACATCCGGGTATTTTTCCAGACCCTGAAGGCACCGGATGCCTGTTCTTTGACTTCTACCGCGTCCTCCGCGCTGCTCAGCCTTGCCATTGTGACGCAAACGAAAAGAAGCGCCCGTTCTTCTGGTTGTTCGAGAACGTTCTGTCGATGAAGAAAGTGGAACGGAACCGGATTTCGCGATTCCTGGAATGCGAACCTGTCATCGCGAACGCGCGCTTCGTGAGCGCCGCCGCGCGGCCAAGATTGTTCTGGGGAAACGTCCCTGGGTTGCGCCAGTGAGTCCTTGTTTCGATCTTGTTTGCATTTCCGGGAAATGTTTCACAAGAGACTGCAGGTGCGTAAGGAATAAAATACTTGAACGACCAGTCACCCCTCCCACTCTGCTGTTGTCATGTGAACGGTTGCCTAGCGCGACCATCTTTGAACCAATTGGTTTTAGTAAAAGTTGTGTGTCATTTTATTGTCTTGTTTATTTTTGCTGTTACAAATTCTATGTAATTAACGTCAGTCTTAATGTCAGATCACTGACTAGAAGAAGTATCGAGCGTGTCAACGAGTTCACAGGTCGTGACCCCATGCGAGGCTGTACTGGAGTGACTGGTGACTGGTTACGTTTGGAAAACCCAACTAGTCTTAGTTAACGAAATTAGTCAGGCTAAGCGCAACAGCAACTATGTTTCACCTGAACCGCTGTACTGTCCTCATGTCGTGGAACGATAATGGCGATTTGATCAAAAACACACATAAAGAACAGGTTATGATGCGCGCTACGTGGAAATCGGTTTCTTATTTGAAAATTGCTGATGGATTTGAATTCTTCACCTCTGTGAAGACTTGAAGACTTTTATTATGTATAAGAAAAAGCTTTCTTAAAGTGAAATCGATTCAGACACTTTCCTAATATGCCGTCGCCCTTTTTCAGGCGCAAAAGCTTGTCAGTTTCAAAATTTATTCGTTTCTATGCACAAGTTTTTATTTAAACCACATTCAGTCGAAGGGGACGGTTGAAAACCTATTGTGTCGTCACAGACTGCGATTAAGTCCCAGTGCAAACGACAAGTTGACCGTTCAAAGTTGTCTGGAACCGGGGAGGAAAGCACTGGTTGAGAAGCTCAACACCATAACATCGAAGCGGTCGTGCTTGTTCGCGTCAAAGGATGGCAGCAGGGCCGCCGTCCAACATCTCGGCAAAGACGATGTTTTGTGGTCGACGGAGATCGAGAGGTGGGAGGAGCCAGTGCTTCCGGAAATGTTGTTTCCTCGTTAAGTTTTGTCTCAAGTCAGACCTATACCTGGCATCGAAGGGGGGTGGGGTGGTCGAGAAGCCTAGTACAGCGAAAACATTTGGGGGGGAATCGTCCCCTTAAATTCGGCACCGCGGAATAACAGTGAAAACGCAACAAACGGGAAAAGCAGGTTTTCGGTGCACATGCACGAGATTCCAACATTTCCGACCCCTTTTAAACCCCCCCGCCCCAACGGCACAAAGTTTAGGTGATGTGCCGCACTGAACTGAACTTACCCAACATCAGCGCTTTCTCCAGAATTTTTTGTTACACTCTGGTAGTGACCATCACCCCCATACGTACATAAGTAAACACCTGATAGTTTGGATCTCGCAACAACCAATGCTGCAAAAATGTGGCCCTTGTTTTGTTACAATTTTGTTTTGAGATTCCAGCTGTTAGTTGAGCTTCGTTCATGGTCATTCACAGACCCCTCCCCCCGTTATTCTGTCCACTGATGACGCGGTTCACTTGAAGCATCTTTCAAACCAGAGAAACTGTTAGTTGTCATTACATCATGGGTTTCCTGTCAAACGATATTTTGACGTAAAACTTTTGTACTTTTCTCGTAAATTTGGGCCGAAGCCCAGACACCACCTGAACACATGCGAAGCAGTTGTTGGGCCCGATAATTCCGACTCCGGGCCGCACTCTGGCCTGAATATTGACGGACACAAGTGGTGATCAACCTTATCAACTTGAACCCCCGGTTGTTTCGTGTTTTCTTCCTTCAAATGTCTTCCCCTCATATCTAAAGTCCCCGCATTGTAATTTTAAGATATTATACCGACCCCCTCGCCACACACACCCCCCCAAAGCGAACGGCGCGGTCAATGTTGGAAGCCACTGATGCGTTGACCTAAAGAAGTATTTGTTGCTGTACGGGGAAGTGTCCGGTTTTCTTCAAATCTTCTTCAACGAATTTATGTTTTTTTCGTTCAGGGTTTTTGGAGTCCCGGAGCATTACACTGACGTAAACAACTTGGGGCCACGGGAACGCTTGGCCCTTTTAGGCCGATCCTGGTCCGTCCCTGTGATTCGCCAGATCTTCTCCCCATTCAGGGAGTATTTCTCGTTAAAGGAATCGAAGTGATGACGTCACCGACGACCTCGTCTCGCCTGTTTCGTCATCTCGCTGCTATTCACGATTTGTCACGAATGAGCAGTCGTGATGGGAACGTGGTGGGTTCAAACCCCAGCCGACGCAACCACCCCGCCATAAGGCGCGGTTTTCATTACCAGCGACCAACATTCGTAACTGGACCATCGCAATTTTACGCTGGCTCCGTTTTTTATGCTTTTACATGTTGAGCGCGAAAGCTGAATGGGTTACCTCCTGGGGGGGGACGCCGGGAGTTTCCATCCACACAACAGGGTTTGCATGTTCGGTGAGAATCAAAGTGCAACAAATCTTAAATCTTAGTCTCAAGTTCATGTTAATGCCTCTGTTCAAGAAAAGCTTACACAGGACTTCACCTCAACCTTCCTCATCTGTGGCCAACCTTGCCCGGGCCCCGTTCGAACTTTCTTACCTGTTTTGTACCGAATGTGTTTAAATCGTGTGCATCTATTTTTTCATTCCTTAGTTTCACGTATGTTTTAGCGTTACTATGGTTTTACACAAAATTGTGAAAATAGGACAAGTTTTCAATCGGGCCACGACTGATTGGCAGCAGCTCTGAATTTTTTTGCTCATATGAACAAATAATATTTTACTTCAAAATATTATATTTGGCCTGAGGTTTACTGAAGATTTTACAAGAAATCTTCTGATTATAAAATATGCAATATGTCTTTTGTTTTAGAAAGTTTGTCAACTTTACTTTCAATAGAAACGAAAAGATTTCATGAAATGAAATTATGAGGTGATGGTTTCTTCGTTTCTGCAATCTATTTTTCTGCATGGTGGCTTCTACACCTCCTGTATTGTCACACCTGGTACAAGAATCTTTTTTGCAGATTTCTTTTACTGGGATCCATTCCCACGCGTTGCTGCATAAGCTAATTTATAATTTTGGGGATGAGAACATTCCATCTCTTGTCCCAGGGTTTCCGGTCATCAGATGACGCCCACCCCACTTATTTATGCCCAATGTCGGGGCCAACTTTGCCGTTTCTCCCCCGATGTTGGGGCCAACTATGCCATTCCACGCCCGCCACTCATCTACCTCCAATGTCCGACTATTGTTCGCTGTAAAATATCTCGAGCGTGATGTTGATCGACATGAAATCGTCGCCAAGAGATGCTTGTGACGTGTGCGATTACGTAAATGAGCTGACGTCATGTGTTGTTTTACTTCATCTTCTGCTGAGTCCTTCAGATGAACGGTGCCGAGACCCATTTCCTGGCCCCATTCTTGGGTCCATGATCCCCCCATGTTCAACAATGGCGAAATAACAGCTCATTTAATTGATTGCATCACGTCATACGTTGCTCAGTTTCTTATTTGTGTTACGCAATGAGATTACGTCATCGCTTGTGATGTTGTTATTGCGTGATCAATGCACGCGTCAAACTCACGTATACTACATCGTGTCTTACTCGTATTTATCAACTGCGTCTGAAACGTGGTATGCATTTGAACAACGTCATCGCACTGTACGTCACCAAACAGCATGCGTCATATCCTTTAGGTTGTGATACTTGTCGCTTACAACGTGTTGCCTGATGAACTGCTGCCTTACCTTTCGCGCATCGACCCCAACTATGTGGGTTTTCTACCCCATTCCTCAACAAACCCTGGAGTGCCATTGTGAGGTGCTTCGGGTGACCACTGCTTATGTCGCATTGTGCCAATAAATTCTTGGAAGTGCAAGTTCGTGTATGTCTGGTCCTGAGCTATGCTGGAGTGATGCTTTGTGCACTGCAGCTTACAATGATGTCTCCTGGTCCAGTTTTTCGAGTCTCGATCTCGGAGGTCACAGGTCTCGGTCACAATCCTGTACCGACCACCGTTGTGATAACAGTCTGTGGTGTGCACTGCGTCCACCATGACATGAGAGTGCAAAAACATTTTGAAAACGCCAGTAATTTGTTTTAGTTGATAGGTTAAAGAAGTTACAATCATTTTGCCCCCCGCCATGCCAAAAGTTAGGGAGTAAACAAGGGTTGTAGTGAAAAGAGATGGGAACGCCGTTTCCTGCGCGTTTCCGCCCCCACTACACCCCTGGGGCAAACCTTTGACTCTAAAGTGAGCAACAGTATTTTGTTCGGGACCTCGTATCTCAAAGCACAAAATGAAAAGATATGCCAGAAATTTGGAGGGTTATGACCCCCTTTGGCCGGTTGCTGCCCTTTATCAAAGATTTGATTAACCTGAAATTTTTGGAATTGGGGGGAAATTGCCCCTGGATCCCAAGTGGAAAAATGTGCATTTTGGATTTCCAGTAAACTACATTTCATTTAAGGCAAGCCACAACGAAGTTTCCTGAAAAACTATGGACCTACCACCTCAAATCTAATACTGCTAGATCCATCAAAAGTCAAAACGGTGTCGTACATGTCACCCGTATCTGCTTTAGCATGAAGCTTATGTTAGCCATAAATATATTTTATATCGTTTATTCAACCTGCAGTAGCAGCAGGGACGCCGGAGAGTGGGCGCATGATGGGGGCATTGCCTCCCTTGACCTTTCAAAGAGGTGCGGGGGTCGAAGGTGCATGTTCAAAACAGTATCATCGGCAATGTCATGGTTTGTCAAGATCGATTTGAGACGAATTTACTGCAGTAATTCGCGCACCCAGAAAGTTCAGAATGGTTTTGATGTGACCTAATGAAGGCTTTATTAAATTTATTCGTCTAGTCCGCAGCGAACGATCAAGCGACATACAGTGACTGAAACAACATGAGCGATGTCAACCGGACAGCGACTTCTGAACAAGGCTGGAGGCGCAAAGAACCAACGCCACGTCGCAAACAATCAACGCAAGCCAAAGAATTAACGGCGCGCAACAAAAATGCACTCGCGCGCGTGACAATACAAGAAAACAAAATAACGCCAAATAGGACATTCCCCCCCTCTACATGAAAATCGTCACACGCAATAGCACATCATGTTAAGCAACAGGACACATGCAGTAGCACATCTTATTTATATGGGACGACCCCATATCTATCGACGGGTTTGCGCACGCGTGTCGAGCGTCGCAGCGGAACAGTTGTTTCAACAATGCTGTTATGTCCATCGTTTCTTACAGGAGACTGACTTTCGTAGTCTCCAGACGAATTGTCTGGAGAAACAGTATCTTCCTTTTCTTCATTTGACGTACAGCTGTCGTCAGTAGGTCGATCGTCATAACGGGGTGAGGGAATGGGAACACTTGGTGGAGAGGCATCACGAACACTTCGAGGTGAAAGATCACGAATCGAGACGGTTGTT
>JGI24158J21664_10007778_pt1 | contig 14247 bp, 6 predicted proteins | sample Ectturendosymbi3_FD_21664 | JGI IMG/M metagenome (IMG submission 21664) | reverse complement strand
GGGGGGGGCAAACGGGGTGACGGCCGCGAGTATCCAAGGGAGGGGGGCATGCACAGAGTGCAAAATTTTTATAACCAGATGCTTCTTCTTATTGTAAAGCTACTAACACACGCTGTATGTATATGGTGGGTTCTTGCCTCAGGGAGGCATGCAAATGCATGTCAAGTGACCGAGAGAGAGAGAGATGAAGTACTGCCAACGTTATCTTAAGGCCTTACACCGGATGTTTTCAACCGTTTTGTACTGCGAACCATTATAATAACCCAACGACCCCAAGATAAAACTCGAGTAAAGCAAATATAACACAGCTATGTACATAAAATATCTAGTCCTGACCCCGCAAATGGTTCATAACTCCTCTGGGGGTCGTGACTCCCAGGTTGAAAACCACTTCCTTAGACCCTATCTCTCACCCCCTTTGTAGGCTGACCAATTACTGCCAGCATATTGTTAATCTGCGACTTGTAGTCTTAAATTCTGTCGATTCTCTCTAGGGCTTGGGTTCTTAAATGTTCGCAAAGGTGCACGAGTATGGCAGAGAAATATTGTCAAAGTATCAAATGAATTGTTTTTATCATTCGTAAATCTATTTATCGTTTCATTATAAACGCCATGATCGGAACAAAGCGAACGGTACAGTGAACAAAAACCAAGACCCTGTATTCAAAGTTGGATTTATAGTAAAGAACGCGGGTTGTTACGATGGTAGCTGCTCTGCATGGTTTCATTTTCGTGGCAATGCAAATTGTGGCACATCGGGGCTGTATCATTAGTGACGATTTGGAGATAGATTCTTCGCTTTCAATTGTTATGTAAAAATCTTGGCTTTAATCAGCATTGTAAGAGATTTCCTCTCAGTCGATGTAAAAAAATGAGGTAGTGCAAATGTTTTCATATAGGAGAGCTCAACTGAACGAAATTGATCATCTGTTGAATAAAAAGAGTTACTTCGTCTGTTTATGAAACAACATTTGTTAGCAATTTGTTTGCAGTTCTGAAAAACATGAAAGGGTGCAATGTGTCAAACTTCATGGTTGTCTATCGCCTATCATGCCTCACAAGTACTATCTTTTTTGGTGGACCTATCTGATACTTACTTGCATGCATAAATGCAATATCTAGTTCCTCAATGCATACCCACTGCTACAAGAATTTTGCTTGTAAACATATTCCTCAGGCCCGCAGAATAAAACAAATTATTAAAAACTATCACATCAAAAACATTACTCCTTGCAATATTGTTAAGTGAATATTTCGAAACATGTTTTCCTTACGTATGTCAAACGCCTTGCATTTCTGACATTCCTCAATAAAAGACATGAATTTGATACGGGGGCGTACAATGAAGCAGTTGCCCGGGGCATCACCAGAGTTCTGCACGCCCCTGTGATAAGTGCTGCCGTTGCAAAGCCACGAAGTTTCATGTTGAAGTAAAAATGCGTGGCTGTGCTGACTTTTGTTACGTCATCTGTGTTGTGTACGAGCTACATGGGCATTATTCACTACCCTTCATAGTTTTCACGACAAACAGCAACAGCAACAGCAAGCTGTTGTTTTTTGTCGTGAAATGACTTCTCGATATCGCAGTTGATATTTGTATCCGCACTTACTATAACTTCACTGTATAACAGTCTATGTCAGTGGTTCTCAAAGTGGTCGATATCGACCCCCAGAGGTCAATTGGACCATCCAATGGGTCGATAAATAGTCACGGGGTCGAATGGAGGTCACTGAATGGCCAGGGGGTCAATGAATAACTGCTGGGGTTTACTGGAGCAACGAAACCACCAATTCAAAATTATTGTTAATCGGGCAAGGAATGCAAACGGCTCTTTTCAACAAAACAAACAAAATTAAGAAGGCTGATAAAATCTCAGCTACAGTAGTTTAAAAGTACATTCGATTCGAAGAGTTTTTTATTAAATCATCAGTTGTGATGACATCATGAAAAATGTTCTATTTGTTACGTCACAAACAATATTGTAGCGCATGTGTCGCAGTTCGGCAGTTGTTAGACTGGTAGTACAGCAGTTTGATTTGACACATATTAGTAACTGCTGGGCCAGGCCACGGGATCTACAGAAAACTGTATACTTTAATTGGGAGTCAGCGTGCAGAAAAGTTTGAGAACCACTGGTCTATGTGGATAAGGTTGTCACTCTCTAATACAAACTTGATAATCGATGTCTTTTCCAGTTCTTATCCCGGCCATGTTTAAAGCGTTTAGAAATTACGATGGCGAACGACACAATTTCACAGCTAATTAACAGTTGTTGAATCACCGCAAAGTACCTTATATATACAAACCAGAGATTAACCGGTCAAAAGCTGTCGAGCAAATGAGAACAGAAGGTACGGAAGGATAACATGAGTATGCACCTGAAGAATAACTCAAGTTACACAACACAGTAACTTCGCAATGTTGCTACTGAACAAAGATTTTGCCGAAAAGATTTCATAGATATTTTGACTCTTATACCTGTAGATCAGGGGTTCCCAATATGGGTTTCATGTACCCCAAACGGTGCATTTGCTTATCTGAAGGGTTGCATTTGCGGTTAGCAATAGAAAGAAAAATATATCTGTTTTATTTATTTTCAAATGTATTTATACATATCAGTAAATATTATTTTCAAAAATCATCATATGCGTATTATCAAATACATTAACTTGGAGATACAAAAACGGAGTCTACTTTATAAAGTTAGAAAAATCTAAAGGTTCAGTAGATTTGTTATTTTACTTCAGCCTTTTTGCCACAAGAAATTTTAGGGTTACGTGGTTGTCTGTCCAAATGCTGAAGGGGTACATGATCAGAGAAAGGTTGAGAACCTCTGTTTTTGTTGATCCAAATCCACTCCATTTTTTAACCTATGTTTTTGAGCAAATTTTGTATCCAAAATACAGGCAACTGTCTGGCTGATACCCAATGCGACCACTGGCTTCGTTACAACTCTGTTGTACGGACGTGTTTGAAGCGGTGTGGAAATTGTGTACTGCACTATGCACGTTTTCGCCGCTCACCGGACGTTTTCAATTATCTCAAACGACGGCGCTGTTCGAAATAATTGGTTGTGACAGTTAAAACGCATTCGCTCTAATGAATTTTTGCGCTGATGATCCAAGTAACAGCGTTGTGCACCGTAAGACGCTTTACGTTTTCCAAATTTCAGCTCGGCTGCGAAATGCTAACTGCTTGTAGGATGACCGTTTTCCCTTAAACATCTCCTCAGTGCCAGCGCATACATAGCAGCATACTGCGAACAGATTAGACGCGGCTCAATGCACCCCACGACTCGACAGGGAAGCCGGTTTCAGCAGCTGCAGTCAGTCTGACAACAATATGCGAATGCTCTTCACAGAAACGTGTAAGCAAAGTCCGTGAAAACTGAACGGTAACCTTTAGTTCTGCTTGTATCGTTTCAGGTCCCACTTCATAAATCCCAAAACTAAAAGGATTGCCAGTGACGTATTGCATGTGAACATATCATGCCCATCCGCAGGACTCTTGGTTATCTTAAACTTCGCATATTCTGGCATTTTTGAAATTACGGAGACCAACTTGTTGCCGACTTTGATCGCCGCTACCGTTACCGAAATGAAAGAGGTAAGTAATTATTTGTTCCGTGGCCGCTTCGAAACGTTCGGCCGAAATTTGAAAGGGCTCGAGCGTTGTGAGATTTGCTTTATATAGTTTCTGGCAAGTGTCTGTCTTGCTTGTTACAGTATTAATAGTTTTAGTAAATATTTTATTCTCTGTAGCTTTTTCATGACATTTAGAAAACGTGAGTGTTCCACGTCAGTTGCATTGAGTGGATTTTATCGCTCATATTTTTGCTTCATGGACATCGGCAAAATGGTATCTGAATTTTCATGAAGAGAAAGATTCTGTACAAAATTTAGTTGGGGCTGTGGTGATAGGATAATTAGTTTTTAAAGCAGTAAGTTTAAAAGTCTCTTCCAATAGATGCAAGTGACATTATTCTTTATGCGTTATTAAAGGGTAAGTCAGAACAAGGAGCGATAGTTCCCAAATACGAATTTCTTTTGTCGAATATCTTGTCAAACAGTGATATCTCTACTGACTGCAAGATTTTGCATTTAGGAATTTACAAGAGTTTGTGGGTCTTCGTCGTTTTTGCAATTCCTTAGCGGCTTGCCCAGCAACCAAACTATCTTTAGCGCAAACTTCATCGTACATTCTATCCATTCCAACCTGAACGAGTGAAGCGGGAAGCTGTTTGTTTATAATGGGCTTTGCCAGATTTACACTTTTGGTTGCCCTTTGCCTATGGAATATAGTAAACAATGCGTAAATCTAATCGCTTTGGCGTATGTTTAAGGAAATCCTCCATCGTGACGTGACTCCCGTAACTTATGTTTAACACAAATATACGTTCGTGGTTAAACGGCGGTTGGCGATCTCGTAAAAGGGTTTGAAAAATAAAATCATTGACTTTCACATAATAGAATCGGCATGTGGAATAGCTGATTAAACTCAAGTCCTATAATTCCGTACACACATGTTTGTATGAAGAGAGCAATTCGAGTGTAATTTTAATTTCGAGGTTTGTTTTGTAGGAGTAATTTAATTTTTGTTATTTAATTTTATGTACATCAATTTTCATGTGAAATTTTCAGCAAATCGTGCAAATCGATATATGTACAGAAAAATCGAAAAAGTATACAAAAAACGTTTAAGGCCTAAATGTTCGGATTTTTGTCTTGAGCAATTGTTGGGTTCCATTTTAAACAACAAACTTCGCCTGACAAACTGAGCTCATCGGCACCGAAGACCTCATACACTTTGCTGCGAAAGTGGCCGATGCACCACTACTCCTAAAGTTCACCTACAAAAACTTTAGTTTGGCAAAAGCAAGTCCAAAACAACACTGCTAAAAATCGTTCGCGGTTGTGTTGGTTGAAAACTATTTTGTCCTTATGTAATATTACGCAAAAATTTAAACAGTTGTGTCGTTCGTCGTGTGACTCGCTTGAACGTCATATCCTTATTTTTGTGAAGGGAAACACCATTCTCTTACTTTGCGATGTTGCAACAACGTCTGACTCTTTTGTAGTATTTGGGAAATTCTCTACAGAACCTTGTGAAACAATTTTGACTGTAGAAAAGCGTATTATTTATTTCAGTTCGGTGTACTCCACTTGTTAAGCACCGCACACCATTAGTTATAGGCAGCGGTTTTGAGTAGTACGTCAGGTGAGAGCAAAATAAGTAACTTCATTGCGTATCAAATTAAAGGAAGTCGTCGGCTTGCTAGCCAGGATGCACCTGCAACTGACTTCGCCGTGTCTGCAAGCTGGTTGCAACTGCGACATAACTGTAACAGCTGCACCCAGGGTTGTTGTAAAAAAACCCGACCCAAAAAAACACCCGGGTTTTTTTAAAAAAGCCCACTTAAAAAACCCAATAAAACCCGTCAAAAAACCCACTCTTTATTTTTCTTTGAACAAATCTACTAAGAAGTAAAAACAAGCAGGACACTTGTACAGTTAACTTTAACTTTTTTAATCAAAGAAAACGAACAGCAATGAAATTTGCATGACTTGAAAAAAAAACAGTTTTTAATGGTTATCTTTCTCAGCTCTGCACAATCAGTATAATTTAATCAATTTTTCTGCCTTATGTGCATCTATCAACTGTTTCTGATTTGGAACATACCAAATCATACGTTGAAAAAACACTCTAAAATTCAGGGGTCACCAATGTGGTGCCCACGGGCACCAGTTCCCCCGCAAGGAACAAGTAGGTCGCTCGCGGGCATAGGCGTAGCTAGGGGGGCCAAATGGCTTGGCTCCTGTATTTCTGGCATTTCTTGTCGTTTGGTGCTTTGAGAGGTGTTGCCCCAAACAAAATACTGTTGCTCGCTGAAAGTAAAAATATTTGACCCCCCAAAAAATTTCGGGCTGGTTACGCTACCGCCCACAGGCCTGCTCTAAAAATAACATTAGCATGATCAGTGTCTTCACATTGCAGAATATCTTAATTGTTAATCATGAAAATAATTAAGGTAAATTGAGCAACATTTTTATTTCAGAAATGTGTATCAAACTGGTAGCTCCTTGCATTAATCGGCACGCAAGAAGTAGCTCTCAGCTTCAAGAAGGTTGGTGATCCCTGCTGCAGATGCTGAACTAGCAGGGCACGCAGATAAACCTGACGTGAAACTGCAGAGTTTGTGTAGAAATGGTTTTTCTTTGTTTGCTGTGTGCATTCTTGCCAAGCCTTACCACTTTGAAGTGAACTGACCAACAATTTGCGAAAACAGAGACGGGCTACATTTCTTTACCCTCAAATTAGAATGGCATAATGGGTATAAAAAGTTATTATTGTGTAATTCTGAAAATAGTGATATTGCATGATGCAATAAAAACAATTAAGAATAGGGTTTTTCCATTTTCTTTAAAAAAAGAACAAAATCTTGTTTCTTTTTAAAAAAAACGTTTTTTTTTTTTGAAAAAAACAAAACCCAGGTGGGTTGTTTTTTTTTTTAAACAAAACGGGTTTTTCTCAACCCTGTCTGCACCACGTCGTGCTAATTGGTGCCAACGGAGTACTGAAAACCCCTGCCAGTATATCAACATTAATAGAAATGTAAGTTAAGCGACACCTTGACATCATAGGTACGGGTGGTTATTTCGCCCTGCATCAACAAGGTTTTGGTCAAAAGAGTTTGATATTACGCATTTTTCAGTTGCCAGTGTGCATGATATACTGTTGAAAGAAACAGCGAGTGTGCAAACGTACGGTACTCAACAACTTTTCCCCTGTTCACCCCGACTTCAGATGTAAAATGGTGTTCCTAATGATGTTTCATAAACCTCCCTCGTTTCACCATTGAATCGTTAGCCTGTCTTTGCTCTAGTACAGGTCTACGGAACCTTTTTCAGAAGAATGGATTGTAGTTGATTTTTGTGCGAATAATCCACATGTTGACACACATATTCGAACGAACTTCACGTTTTTTTCTGTAATCCATTCCAAAAGAAAACAAAAAAGCCGCAGGAGAACAACAAAGAGATGATTTTCCTGTCAGTAAGACAGACGCTTCTCGCACTGCCTGGGAGTGGGAGTGCAAGCACCCCTGGTTGGGAACCACTGCTCCAGCATATGCACTCAAGCGCAGTTAATACAAGTATGGTATGGTGATTGCCAGGCCCGTAACCATGGGCGGCAAAGTCCCCCCTGGAAAAATGTGTTAGACATTTTAAAACTATTGGACACAGTTTAAAAAAATTTTCCCTCTCTTAGAAAACTCTTCGCCCCCCCCCCTGGTGTCACAAGTTGGTTATGGGTTACGGACCTGGTGATTGCTTTACCCAACCTTTTTATGCTTCAGTCTTGCGATGTTCTAAACATAAACATTTGAAATGACACTTGCTGCGCAATGTGCTCATTGTGTCTGTCTTTGAAGGTTTGCTGCACTGAGGTCATTTGCAACTTCAAATTTCTAAGAGAAACTTTCAGAATTTACTTGGGGAGCTGTAAACGGAAAAGATAGACAAAAGTCCTTAAAACACGATTTGCCATAGAGGACCAGTGTACGAGCATGGCTCACAAAAAGTTCTACCTGTGCTTTACAGACGAAAGAAAATCTGGCGCTTGAGTGTTAACGAAAGGACCGGGAATTACGTCGTGTCCGCACAGAGCCATACTAATATTATAGCCAGCGTGTAGCAGCCCGGAAAACTGGCGCAGTCAAGCCGAACCTCAACCTTAGGGACCTCAACGAGGGAAACCAATTGTACGAAGACTGCCGCACTGCTGCTTGTCTTGGCGCAATCAGCAGCGAACAATCTTTATCTACGTTATGATGCGTTTTAACTTTTTCCGTTGTGTTAGATTTAGCCGGCGATTTGTTAATGTTGTGTGGGTTGGTATCTGAGCGAGAAAACGCGCGAAGCTCATGTCGTATCCTTAAATCAAAACTCGTGTTATGTGTACAGGAAGTTTTGCTAATAAGCGTCGAGCACTCTGACGTAGCTGCTTGCTCCAAGCCAGGCAAGGATAATGTGCCCCATGCCCGCTGGATTTTGCTCACCCGCTTACTACTGTGTATGTTTAGGATATACATAACGCATCGTATAATCTCTGTTCTGAGCCAGCAGAGTGAAAAACTCTTCGTGGTGATCAAGAAAGAAAATATTGCTTCAGGCGGGATTTTATTGCAAACCGAAATTATTCGAATTTACAAGCGATTAATTTTATCCGTGTGGAACAGCGTTTCGCAAAATCTTGTACAACTCTGGTACGTCCACATATATATAGGGGTATATTTGTGGAGGCGGAAGCTGCTATATTTTCGTTGATAAACAGACCCCATTGCGAAGGCCTGCATGTGTTGCTGACAGCACATTCATAAAACCTGAAAAGACGAGAAAAAAATAGCTGAAAGACGAATTAGCAATATGATCCCGAACTGCGAACATGGTGGGTCTTTCTCGTTAATATGGGCATTTTCATCATATTTCACATCATACAACAAAATAAATAGAATATCCGGTTATAAGGCGAAAGCAAAAATGAACTTCAAACTGCAAATAAGTACTTATTCCGTTTGTAGTGCTCATCAATTGCTCCCAGTGATTAAAGTGGTTGTGGGTACATACTGCGTTGATGCAATGTTTTTTGTATTTTGTTGTGGCCTGCATTTGAAAATGACCTTCCATCCCTTTTTCCACCCGTACCAAACTTCGGTATTGTCTGTCATAATGCAACGAATGTTTAGCACGACTACGAGTAGCGATGAGTCACATAGCAGCCTCCCTTAAGGTAATCAACGCCAAATTTTCGAGTTTCGGCGCCATTTCAGCTGTTTAGGCTTTACTTACCGCGGGATTTTGGTTGCTTCTCTTTCACATTTTTTCATTACCTGAACAAACATTTCCCTCAGTTAGTGCGATGGTATTGAAACACTGGACTATGGGATTTGCATTCAATGGATTGTAGACCCCCTTTGCCAACCTTAATTGTATGAGATTTTCAGGAAATGTGACGTGCTTGTATTGATCCACCGCATGAAATTAATAAGCGGCTCCTTTAAGGGAGTTCACAATTCTTGTCTTAGTTAAGCTTCGATATGGAGATTTTGTCAGAAATGTTGTGACCCAGACTCGCTCGAGACCTGAATTTGTCGGATTCGCCAAAATGTTTCTTCAAAAATGTTCAACGCTTCTGAACTTTAAATTTGTCATATTTACCTGTGTTTGCTACCTCTTGTTTTTCCTCAAATGTGACAAACAGCAAACAGGTTGAACTGCGGAAGCTTTACCAAGCCATGTTGATGAAGCATTTTGAGGTCGATAGGCTTAAGATGTTTCCACGTGTGACTTTGATTGTTACAGGTAAAGGAAATCTGCGCAGGCATGGCTTCTGCGAAACTCAGTTGGTTACTTTCTTTCGATGGCACGCAAGAATCTTTAGATGTGGTTCGCGATGACGAGCGCCTTAACCCTGACACGGTGGAGCAAGCATTTGCTTTCATGGAGTACACGTTAAAGGTCAACAGCGGTCACTTCGCTGTTGCGTCAGACTTGAACGACAAATCAAAAGAAGTTAAAAGCGAAACAGAAGACAGCCCAGCAACGTATCCGTGTTTGGAAATGGTGCAAGAACGTTGGCCCGAACTGGCTCATGTTTACTCTGCCATTCTTGACCACTTACGTGCAGCCAACATCACACCGGCTTTCAAAAAAAGGACCGCTGATCAACAGACCCCTGAAGAGAACGTTCCAGAAAAGCTGTCCGATAAAAGCGATTCAACTTCAGAAAAATTCACCGAGGTGAAAGAAAATAAAGACACTGGCCCCGTTACTTCTGCACCCTCAGAAACTGAGCCATCAACGCAAAAACCACATCCAAAGGAGAGGACACATGTGCCAGCTTCATCCGTTGTTTCAGAAGGCAAGCCTAAACTTGAGACCACCGAGGAGCATTCTGGCCAGGCTGCCAAAAAGCCCGTAACAAAACCCCGATCGGCCACCGTTCCTTCACATCGTCGAACGGCAAGCAATGGAAAAAGCAGAAAACCTCGGCCACCCAGTCCACCCAAAGACCCGTCTGCTCTTCGACCACGACCTACAAGCCAACCGTTAGCCGCTGAACCCAGTCCAACTCCTTCTAAACGCAAAACAGCACCAAAACCTCCCGGACCCCCACCTCCACCAGTCGCAAAAGGAAATATGCCGACGAAGCCTAATCCGCCGAAGTTGACCAGGACCCCTTCTGCTCCCGTAAGAGTAGGAAAGACTCCTCCGCCGCGACCTGCAGGGAAAGTACCACCTCCGAGACCGAAACCTCCGACAGTACAAAAGAAGATTGTCTCGGAGGTAAGAAATTTGCGAATTCAAGGGCAAGAATCTCCAAACTTACTGTAATTTCGAATTTGGCGTACAGCAGGGTCTACCAAACTGGGGTACATTTGCCTATCTGAAAGGGTACATTTATGGTTAGCAATAGAAGGGAAAAATATCATTATATATTACGCATTTCGAAACATTTTTACATATATCGCATACAGACCAATAAATGTACGACATGGGGATGCAGGAAATACGATCGCATCACCAATGCTTGAAATGGGCGATTATTTCCGGGAACATGTCACATCAACCACTAAGCCACAACGTGCAATGGAAGGGCACCACAAATAGACGAAAAGTTCAGGAAAGTAGCAATAGAGTGAACTCAGTGAACTTCATTGCTACTTGAAGCTTTTGGAAGACTGAACGTGCTACTTTTTAGATTTTTAACCTTTGAAGTCTAGCCTCTTGTCGATGCAGTCTGACTGCACAAACAGCTACATTCAAGTTTGGGTAAAATGGATCATCGTCATTCAGCTTTTGGTAAATTAGAACTCTTTATTTAACTTTGGGTACGTTAAGACGGCTACATCAAAAATCGTGAAATCGGAAACATTGGACAAAAAAGAGAATCACAGAAAATATGCACGACCCTTCTGCTACTACAAATCTGACCAGACTTCAAGTGCATTTGCTATCACAGGAACTGCCTAATGTTCTGATGTCACTGCTTCCGTTGTATCACGGTAGAACTATTCGAGTTCAAGGCCACACATAATAAAGTTTTATGCGGTGATACATCGATTCATGTTTGCAAATTTCGTTGCAGAACCGTACAACAACTGACAGTACTGATTACGATGACTCTCTTAACCCATTCGCTATTGACGAAGAGGAGGAAGAGGTGAGATGGCAAGGCTTTTCAACCCTGCGTTGAAGTTGAAAAAATGCCTGGTTGCGTATAACGATATCGGCAGGGGCCATCTTAAGTGGAATTGTTGAAGCATCTAGAAAGCTTTGCGTGCGATGCATTCAGCCATTAACAGTTATTTGAAGTTCCGCTTCACGTGCATGCCAGCGGTGTGGTAAAGTATTGAGGTAGTTGTCGCCACGTGATAAAACCTGGGGAATTGCTGGGTTTGTGTCTGTGTATCTGAAAAACTTCTAACAAATTCTTAACTGACTAACTTGGCTTCAGCGATGAATGAATGATGCGTGGAAAAGTCTACAGGCAAGCTGAAGTCTACTTCTACTTGCTGCAATCGGCATTGGGTTCATCCTTCGAGTTTGTACGGACAAACTTCGCGGCAGCGACATTCGTTATTTCTAATCGCATTCGTGCCTACGTTGGTTCAACCTTTTGACTGCTATGCCCCAGGGTTAGTAGAATAGGTTTGACTGGCTATTTTGTAGGATAAAAGACCAAGAGGCCAACTAAAACAAGACGTGGGGGTAGTTTTATCACCGACCTGGATCGGTCACGCATTCGTAAGTTACCAGCAGCAGAGCAGACAGGTGTGTTTGAGAACCATGTTGGATTTCAAGACCTGCTGCAGGGGTTCTGAATCCCGGGAGGAAATGTGTCGCCAAATGTATAGCGCCGCCTCAACAACTTTTCATGTTCCTTCTAATTAGCACTGCTGTACTTCCTAAAATAAACGAAACTAAACGCAGGCTATCAAACGACGACCTGCTGTAGAACTTTGAATGTTACCCTCGCTCGTCATCTGTACGAGTGAATCATACCGAACTTGGCGAATGGTGATATAAGGATTTAAGGATTGCCAGAAACGTACAGAAAAATGCAAGCTCTTCAGCAATTTTACTGTGGAAAAGTTTTGCAACTGCATCAAATGTTATGGCAGCGCATGATCGGCAACCGCTTGTTGCTTAGATACAAATTTGCACAATGCTTCCGCGATACGTTGTTTTGGATTTAAGTGTGCTGTTCGTTGGTCCGCTTCACGAAACGCGCGTTGGCCAAGTGCGTTGTGCAAGTTGGCTATTGCGCAAGTTTTCTACAAAAACTTGTTTTTGTTCAGGGTACAGATGATCACAGCGCCAAAGGAGTAAAACACGAAGAAACTCATGCTGCTAAGAAGGAAAATAACGCCGCAAATGAAGCTACTGTGGACGACACAGCTGGGCATGAAGACAAGGAAACTGATTACGACACTTCGCGTAATCCATTTAATTGAAACTACCCACTTCAAACAATAAGTGTTCTTTGGTTTGTTAACTTCGTGGAGCTTGTTTCAAACCACCATATGAGCGTGATAGTACAAAGAGGTGCCGAAAACTTTTCACACACGTTTGGCAGTTTCTTTCGACACTGTCCACATTGCTCTCGGGTGTTGTGCTCTTCTGACAAAGCAGTGTAGTTGATATTTTCGTGGTACACAAACGCGTGGCAATGATACTCGACTCTTGCCGAAGATGCTATATAAACACCGTAGAATTACAGGACGGTTGGTTTTCGCCATTGATGGTTTCCCGCAAATAGAAGATTGTTGAAAGCAGTTACTGAAATGCTTGTCTATGTTGAAGCCTCGGGCATGCGCCGTTTTTTAACTTTTATATGCATTTAATCGTTTCCCGACTTGTACTGACGGAAACAACGAACATTCACTTGTGTTTCGAAGTGGATTCTAAAGCACTGATAACGGTCCATACACTTGAATGCAGTTGGTGCTTCAAACTACGGTACGCCATTTTGCTTACACAGTTATGGCAACTGCCAAACTGAGATTATCTAAAACGTGTGAACTGCTAACAAGGCCATCACCCATTCTTATTATAATAAACATTTCACTGTGGCAACGGTTTGCTGATACTATCCGTCGATGGAATAGTCGAAGTCCCTTCACAGGCCAATGTTTTGAACGTGTTGCTGCATTGCTCTGCGACCATTTCGTGTTTCTGTTGCTTTCGTTGCGTATTTGCATTCAACGCTTTTTCTTCGCTCACTTTGATTTACCGTGTGCGTTAAAAACGTAGTTAGTAAAAAGTGCAATGTGGATCTATGCGAGTGTAACCAAAGTATTTGTCCGAATACGAAAGACGCAAAGTACACGTGAGGTTATGATGCAGACAGGGACGTACCGAGGGCACAATTCCCCGGGCGCCTAATCACTAGGGCAGAGCCGGATTAAAAAGTAGGGGGGCCCGGGGCAATTTTCACTGTAGGGCCCCTATGACGTATTTCATGACGTCATATTTTGTAAAAATTACGCTTTTTCCGGTAGTCGAGAATGTGCTTACTCAATTCTACATGCAGTTAGCTGCGAGAACAGAGTTTAAACACTAGAGTGTATTCTTACCAGGCCCGTAAACAGAGGGGGCGAATCCCCCCTAGAAAACTTTTCGCCCCCCTGGAAAATTTGCTGGACATATTTTACAACTATTGGACATAGTTTCAAAAATTTGTCCCCCTCTCAGAAAACTCTTCGCCACCCCTGGTATCCCAAGCTGGTTACGGGCCTGATTCTTACTATGAAAAAATATTCACAGGTTAGACACTGACCTGGCAAGAAACAACATTCACACGAACATAAGCAGAAACCAGAAATACAAAAAAACACCGGAAAAATAACATGTCAATATGGCCAGCTATGCTGAGCGTGAAAGGTGCTTGTAAGCTTATGTCTTGGTTTTCACGTACATTTGCAGGTGCTCAGGTTAACGCCGCACTGGTTTAACGTTGCTGCTTGAAAGTTATGCTGAAAAAAAAACGATTCAGTCGTGGGGTTTTAGCTAACACTGCCAGATTCTTGCGCATTTCCTCCTTGGAAACTGTGTGCTTTTTAGCTCCTGAAGGCATTACAAATTTTGGCACCGCGCTAGCTAAACACTGCAATCATGTTTTCTGCTCTTTCGTTCTACAAATTGACTGATTAAAACTTTTTCCTGGCGGACTACGCAGTNGCA
>JGI24158J21664_10007777_pt1 | contig 14248 bp, 9 predicted proteins | sample Ectturendosymbi3_FD_21664 | JGI IMG/M metagenome (IMG submission 21664) | reverse complement strand
TTTTGTGGTCGGGAAGGTCTGGTGACGTTACAATGATATTACAAGCAGCAATAGAGATCACATGCCATGATCACTCTACTACTGCTTGGGTCGGCCGTTCTTATATACTTTTGTGGTATCTTGTCTTTGTATTTGTGGTTCGTTTTCTCTTTATCAGGTGATTCCCTTGCATACGGCATAGCATCATTTTCTGGTGATTTCCATATGTGATGGTACGTGTACCATTACACGCTCTTTGCGACGTCACAATGTGACGTCATATTCACCTTGCAAACCAACGTTTTGGCGATGTTTGTTGACGCAAGGGCTGTGGAGTCGGTATTCAAATTTCACGCTCCAGCTCCGGGCATCTAAATATTTTGGTTGCAACATCTAGAAGCTTTTGACTCTGGCTCCAGAACAATTTGGTCCAAAAAATCAGAAAAAAACATTGTATTATTTGTATAACTCGCTTGCCCCACAAACTATTTTTGTGCAAACGGAACCCAAATTTCAGGCTCCAGCTCCACTATCCAAAAGCTTTTGGCTCCGGCTCCAGCTATCTAAAATTGCTTGGGCTCCGGGGTCCAGCTCCACAGCCCTGATTGACACAACATGCATATTCAGGGACGTCGGCGAAGCGGCAGGGGAGCAGAGAAACAGTTGAGAGCAACGGAAACTTGTGAAAAACAAAAAAATCGCTACCAATTTGTTTGTGTTCATCAACAACCTTAACCTCAAAAATAATAACTGAAATTATAGAAAATCATTCTGAATTTTTGAGTACCGGAATAGCTGCAATAAATTTGTTTCAAGTCGGTCTTGATAAACCATGAATTTACCTACTGTATGATACTGTTATGAAAAGCAGTGGTGTTGGAGGTGGGGATGCAGGGGTTAAAAGCGAACACCAAAATGTTTTGATTTGCTGAAAATCTGGACAAAATCCCTGACAAATGGCACCCAACGTTGCTTGACTTCGAAAAATGGCCCCTCAGGTTTGCAGAGAAAACACATGAAGACCTTTTCGGGAGGTTGAACCATAAAAGGTCTTCATGATATTTGTAAAAAAATTCGTCGACAAAATTTGCACAAAAAGCTTTTCCGGCAAGTTTGGGTAAATTCGGGCAAAATCCATCGCGCCCCAAAAATTTGCCTGCTCCTACACATATGATGAATAGGCACCCCCTCACTGTGGGATCCCTTTGGGAAGAGGGAGGAGTGCCTTCGCATTGCCTCCATTCTCCGGCGTCCCTGTGGACATTATTATACACGCACTATTTACTCATTGTAGGCAACAATGTGTCATTGTAATCAACATGAATTATTATCAGTGGTCTCCTAAGCCAGAGCAGTTCATAACTGTAAAAATATTCGGCAACGCATTAATATACGGGGTTGTGTGAGCCATTATGATCAATCCGCCGGAGCTGTCAATTAGTGACGAAGTCAGAAACGAAGCACATATTACAAGCACAGGTGTGCGCCTGTATTACCACAAAAAACGAAACGGGGAACTAGTGATGCATCATAAAATCAGCTAAATGAAGCACGTTGAAATAGGGCGGTTTTGAAGTTTGACTCAGGAAATGAATTAAACATCCATGATTGCCTTCAGTGTTGTTGTAATTAAACCCAACCAAAAAAAACACCCATTTCTTTCAAAAGCGCGCTAAAAAAACAACAAAACCCACCAACTATCCCACTTTTAACTTTTCTTGTGAAGAATTTACTATGAAGTAAAAAGTAAAATAAGCAGCACACTTGTACAGTTAATCGCACATTTTTTCAATGAAAGAAAAACAAACAGCAACGAAATTTGAAGGACTTGAAAAAAAGAGAAAAATAATTCGAACAATTTGTGCAAATTCTACTGATTGTCTTCTTCAGCTCTTTAAATCGGTATATTTTAATCAATTTTCTGCCTTCTCTACATTGAAGCTGCTTCTGATGTTAGACCATACCAAACCGTACGTTGAAAAAATACTCTATATTGATGCTGAATCAGTAGGGCATGAATATAAACTTGATGTGAAACTGCGGAATTTGTGTGGGAGTGGCTTTTCTCTGTTTGCTGTGCGCATTCTTGCCAAGCCTCACCCCTTCGGAGTGAATTGACCAAAAACACTTTGCGAAAACAAAGATGGGGTACATTTCCTTACCCTTAAATTTGAATGCCATATTGGTATAACAAGTAATTGTTATGTACTTTTGAAAATGGTGATGCATGATACAATGAAAACAATTCAGAATGGGGTTTTTGTGTTTTTTTTCAAAAAGAACAAAAACCTGTTTCTTCTCAAAGAACACAAAAAAACGGATTAAAAAATAGGTAGATTGAGGGTAAAAAAACATTTTTTTCTCAATCCTGATTATCTTTCAATATTTTTTTTATTTTCCCTTTGTTTGTTTGATATGGTGGTTTGTTGTTGGCGCTTTATAACTACAATGGTCTTGTAGCGCCAGGACTGAGATTGTACAATTTCTGGGTTCATTTTCACTCGGTTGGTTTTGTGTTCTGATTGTGTTCCCNGCAGCTCTTCCGTACACCGTGCGCCTGGTAAGAAGGCTANAGTACCAATTTACAAGGTCTTGGTAAGACCCGGCCAAGAGTCGACCTCTCGACCTACCAGCACCGNAGCGGACGCACTTACCACTACACCACGGGCTGGTAAGTACACTGTTGATCCGAGTCAGATGAAGCAAACAATTTCTCACCGCTGTAAAGTGAACAACGAAGTGCGACTGCAGTGCAATGAAAGTAGCGTTTTTCTAACGAAGGAATAGGCTATAGCGTCACGAATTTACTAACGGTCAGCGTACTGTTTATTGGTCTTTATTCTAATATTTCGATACTGGATCCCTCAACAGGGTTAGGAAAATCATTACCTGAGGTCTAATCCACTGCAATTCCGTCTGGCATATTGTACACCACGGTGTGCACCAGATCAATCACCTGGGTACACCACTGCGACATCGCTTTTCACTGTGTTAAAATCCTCAAATTACAATAATTACTCTTAAACTTGTAACTAATTACAAATATTTTATTACAGAACAAAGAAATGAAACCAACACCTGCAGATAAGGTGGGCGTTTCCTAAGCTGGTGTCAGGGCTTTTTTCACCTTAGTTATCTTTTACAATTTGAACGTTTTTGCCTCTACGTTAAAAGTAACGAAAGTACATGCAAAGACAACAAACAGAAAAAATGTTTAGATAGTGACAACAAAATACAGCACAAGAGTTACAGAGTAAGGGAAACGAACCAAACTAACAAAAACAAATATGTTCAAGCGGCAAGAAAAGTACAAAAAAATATACGACAGAACAGAAGCAGACACAAGGAAAGGCTCAATAATTGTTCAGTATTTACTTCCAATAGTTGTTCAATAACAAGTTAACTTTCTCAAATATAGTTGGCTTAAACTTGATGAACTTTAGGCTGGGAAAATAATGTGAACTCAGTAAATTTCTTCTTGTACTATACTGTAAAACTTACTGGCAATTGAGAAATTCTTTCTGATGGTGCAAATGCTGCTTTGAATGTCAAATAGTCCATGGCCAAAGCACCAAGTATGGCAAATTCTTCTGATTTTTTCTTCCACTTCATTAGTGGGTCTTCACCAAAGTGTATGATTTCTTCCTCCAAGTATCTCTCCACTTCCTCTTATACTGAATATCTAGAGTTTTTCTTTTTTGAACCTGCTGCCATAAAACATGTCATTTTCCAGGGTTTTCATTCTCATCATCTGAGCTGGTGGTGCCACTGTCTTCTTCATATTTACCAGGCCTGCTTGCCACATGAATTATCAGCACTTACATATCTTCTTTTCGAACATCATCTTCAATCCACTTGTAGTTAAACCTTGGGTCAAGAAGAGATGCAAGTCTCCTGTTTAAAGATTTAAGAAACAGCAGCAACCTTTTTGGAACCAGAATCTTGAAGGTTTGTTGCCAATTTATTGCAATAGATAAAATTTGTATATTTTCGTTGTTCTAATGTTTTAAATAAACCAACCACTACAGGACAAATGCAAGAGGATGTGACAATATTTTCGCCTTCAACTTGTTGGATTGATTACTTCTGACGCAGTGTCACAATATGTAATAATTTATTGGAGTTTGTTAATGTCTTATTCCTAAAAGTGGTGCAATTATTCAGATCAATCCGTGCAGCACGGACTTTGAGATGTTGTTTTGAACGCTATGAACTTGTGCGAACCACAGCGGGAGCTTTGCAACATGAAAACATTACGCTTGATGAATGATCTGTGACGTAAAACTTTCCGTCGTGCCTACCTGCATCGCAGCTTTGCAGGACCTTAAAAACACTTGCTATGTAAATCATGCTCTCTTCCAAAACGCACGTTTGGAATAAGGGGCTCTTTGCAGATGGTCGGCCTTCTAATCGCCGTATTTTTTTATGCTGGCATCAAGTTGATTTTCATCTGTGAAGTGATCAATACAGAAAGTTCTGATGACCGGTGGTAATATTTCGCGAGGCAGCTTGGCCTTGCGCTAGTGACGTTATGAAGTTCATTGACTCATTTGTTGCAGCAAAAATATAAGTTTTATGATTCATAAAGAACAATAAATCACGATGCAAGAAATATTTCTTAGTCGTCAGGATGACAATTTCAATGTGTGTGAATAGAAAGCTCCTTAGAATGAAGTCGACGACAAAACAGGAAAACAATCGAACTTTGAAAAGAACAGTTTTTCTCATTTTGTTCGGACCCTAGCCTCGGGGTCTGCAAAACTTCCTTGAAACACAGTGGCATGCTCACGAGCTCACTCAACGCTAAATAATCTTTATTTGCTATTTTATCTCGTGACGTTATCATAGTGAGAACTGTATCGACTTCTTCACGATATTACAAGACACTTTTCAACATAACGAGCTGCGAATTCCATTTTCTCACATTCTTTGCTCTTAATGTTATTTTTATGCTTTGCAAGTATGACGTAGAATTAACAGATTTTCTTACGAAATTTGCAATGCTGGCTGCTTTTGCCAACTGCTTTCCAATGAAAGATTTAAAAAACTGTGGATCCTGCAGGCAATATTTAATGCAATGTTGTTTTGTCTGATCAAAGCTGCTTACTCTTTCTAATAAGTAAGCAAGCAGAGTATTTAAATCTGTGCCATCCTCTACAAAGTCTTGTTCAGGAACAGGTTCAAGGAGCAACTGTCCTTTGCCCTCCCCAAAAGCTTCTTCGCCAGTTTTATGCAGAATAAACACCAGAAAGGAAACATGAAATTCTTTAACAATGGACGAAGCATTATCTGACACTACTTTTGTTATTTTTTATGTTAGTTTTAACTTTTCTATAACATTGTAACAAGACTTGGCAATGTTACAAGCTGTATGCTTATCTAAAAATGGGCCTGTTGTCAGGACAAAGGTGCGAAGTTTCCATTTTGTATCGATGAAGTGAATAGTGGTGCCCAAGAAACTTTCCATGTTTCGGTTTGTCCAGAGATCTATTGTTAGGGAAACTTTTGACAAACATGCAAGTTCATATCGCATAGCGTCTTCCATTTGTTGAATACATGTTAGCATAAGTGAATGTATGATGGTAGAACGCCTTGGAATGACAAATCTTGGGTCATCAGTCAACATAGTTTCTGAATGTTTGACTGTCAACAATGCTTAGTGGCAACTGGTCACTTGCAATTAATTTGAGCATTAGCAACAAAAAAGTGCAAAAACATTCTGTTCATTACACATAGCATAATAAGGATGCAATCGAAACATCGCTGCCTTGTCTTAACCTTGCGTACAGCACCATAGATATTTCTACACTGCAGCTGTTTGGAATCTTTGGATGTTGCAGCCAGTTGCCAGCTCTCGATGACCTACCCATGTTAATCCTTTGTTGGTGGTGACGAAACTCTGTGACGAACGCTATCTCGCTCCATACAAGCGTTTTGTGGTTTTTTCATGCCACAAGCATTCTCGCTTACTCGTGCATTAACTGTCGAAACAACGCGTAATGAACGCTGTCTTCGCTCTTTATCGCCCTGCCTTGCTGGATATCGTGTGTGCGGTTGTGCTGTACAAGCTCTGTGCACTATGTCTCATTCTTGCGATAAATCTGCATCAGGTCAAATGGAAACTGTAACAGTGATCTTGAGCATGCCTTTTTGCGAAATCTATGATGTTGTTGGAAGTAAATGTAATTGTAACTTGGTCAAATTTTCAGAAGTTACAAATACACAAAAACAAAACGTCTGAACTACAATTACATGAAAATTTGTACGGTAAATAATTACATTCAATTACAATTGTAATTGATCAAACTCTTGTCACGAAGTGAATCGTGGCGGGTTGTAGGATATCATTTGAAGATGAAAGTGTAGAAGTGCGACAAAAAAGGTTGAGAAATAGTGACAGTAATTGGTAAGGTATGCAAGGATTTTAAAAATCGTCTAAGGATGTACCACGAAAAGAAAAGTAGAAAAACATAGACGTAATATGAGCTGCGCACCTGTTGAGATTAAATAGGATAACCGCTGGATCTACTGTAGCATTATTTATAGAGCTCAACGAGCGGTTTCAACAGGCAGGTTAAAGTTATCTGTGACCTCTTGAAAATGAGGTTGCATTTTTGTGCAAGGAAACAGATAGTTTGGCTGTAGGATTGAAATCAGGTAGATTCTGAGATTACTTTTTGAAACAGTAAGCAAACTTTAGCCTTTTGGCAACCTTACTTTTTAAAACAAAAAGATTTGTGATATAACACACTCGCCACATTTCTATGATTGCCATGAGTGAGAAACGCTACCAAGTAGCAGTAGATCTTGGTGCAGAAAACTCTACCCAGTACAGCACGATTTGGACAATTTGGGGAAAATCTTTATAGCCAGACCACCCCTTTTTCCCATACGCGGTTTTTCTTTATNTNTTTAACGGCTTCATGGCCCTTTCCTCTAGTAACGCTTTTCTTAAAAAGTAGTGAATTAGCAANTCATAGACTAATTGATGTTTGTATGTTTGTTCATTCAGTTTTTGACAAAATTTTCGAAGAATTTAGATATATGTAAAATTCAGTGCAAGAAATTTTGCCTGGACATACCGTCTTAAGGCCTACGGCATACTTTAGGTGAAAAATTATTTAGTATAAAACCAAGGAAGTCAAGACTTTAAAAGATTTTTGAAAAATGTCTTTCGTGAAAAATGTCTTTCGATGTTAGACAGCGCTCGGGGCAAGAAGCAAGTTTGGAGCCCCCATGTTCGAACCTGAGGTTTTTCGGAAGAATATTGACTGTATTGAAGAGTGTACTTGTGAAATTATTGGGATTTTTCGGCGCCTCCAAGAGACATTTGGCGCCTCGCGCAGTGATTCGGCGCCGCCGTAATGCTCCGGCGCCCGGGGAATTGTGCCCCTGCTCATATGGGCTTTCAAGGTTTTGAGCGCTACTGACACAATCTTCACTATAGCTGCAATAATCTGCACGGACCTATACGCACTTATAAAGCATGATTAGAGGAAAACTAGTCGAGTCCTTTTGCTTTTCACAATTCCCCAGGTATCTTTACATCGTACATTTTGCACCGCAGATCATAACATAGAACTTTTGCGAAACATGTTTAAGTTGTTCATTAATTACTGCCTGAAATTTATATAGTACAGAAGTTCAGAGTATTGACATTACTCATGATTGTGGAAAGTAGCTATAGACTTGCCTTCATTTCAAGCTGCACATGCTTGTCGTCGTGCTAAGCCAACTGAGCTTCTTGAAAGGTGAACAGTCAGTAGCAACAGGAAACAAAATTCGTGATTGCTCCTTACAACAGTTTTAACAACTCAAACATTTTGTCAAAAACGTGTTCCCAAATTTGCGAAAGTTAAATAGTTTCTGGTTTACATTGCTCGGCTAGCGACAGACAGGTTGCTGTCAGCAACTTTCCAGCGCTTAGTCCGATCCCATGTCATGACTTCTGCAACATCATCAACAGCAGAACGATTTCACCATTACTTTCTTTTAATCTTTGTTTCTGGTTCTCCCCTGCAAGTGAACATTCGCGTAAAATGTCCGACTTTAAAAGAGCTTAAAACTTGCAAATTCCATGAGAGAACTTGCGCTATAAATACTCACCGGTTTTCCCTTTCGAAGGAAAGTCCTCATTACGTGCATGTCTACATGTATAAATATACTAATCCCTGCATACTTTCACTTGAGTCTTTGCCTTTCTAGAAAAAAGTCTTGAAAGCCTTTTTCGAAGTGACAACCCACACTGGCGTTTATGTTTAAGTCTTATAAGTTGCGGCTGGACAATTCTGGAAAATCTCTGATTTCGTTACTTTTACCCAACGCTAATATGACTGAAAGAGAAAAGTTTAAAAACGTTTTTCACTTTTTCTGGTTTTTAAAATCTTATTCTGTCGAAACCTGAGAGTTAAATGTTAAAACCACTTTTCAAGCAGTCATGCAATGTTCGCAGCGAAGACTTTTACGGCGTGCTTTCGTTTAGAGAACATTTGTTGTAAGAGTTTCGTGAAAATGATAATTAACAGATCAGGATTATTTGAATGGTTACTTGTGCTTATTAGCTTAAGCACAATCAGCCTGAGAGCTGAAGAGGAAGTCATTTCATTAAAGAACGGATGCACACTTATCAGACATCCACAAAACTCTACAGCTGCACCGCCGTAAGTAAACGTTTAAGTTTTTTGCCCGCACTGTTGTGTGCTAGAATGATATCCACCTACGCGCATTTTAGACGTTTTTGTCTTTGTAAAACTTTATGTCGAATTTGGTAACGACGGTTGTTCTTGTTGCACTTGCAACAGTTGGCACTTCATTTTGGTAAGTAAACGTTTTTGACCGAAGCGTTGCAATTGGGGCACACACAAGCGCGTCAGTTATCACGAAGATGATTTCAACAAGATACGTAATGCTAAACTTAGATCAAATACGCAAGCATGAAACGTTTGAAACGTTTGGCGCTTTACATTTGTGTGAGTAAACGTCCACATCAGATGTGAAACGAGAGTTTTGACCCCTAATGGCGTTTGTGATCAGGAATCTAGGATTGAACCAACGCAGGGTCCCTAAGCTGAAAAGTTGGCACGAGTCTTCAGACTCAAGCGGTCAGGAGACAACTGGCAAGATTTTGATAGGTCGTAGAGATACGCTTCAATATCTTTTAGCACCATAACTGGCAGATAACCACTGTAATGGCGTCAAAAGTGAGGGTGGCACTCGCGAAAAAAAGTTAATTCAAGCAAACCCTAAAATCAGTACTTGTAACCAGGCTCGTAGCCAAAAATTTCAACAGAAGGGGCAAACAACTACCGAGTCTCAGCATTTAAATATTTCATTCTCCTTGTTTTTAAAGCATCGCCCACAAAACGTACGTTTATCTCGCGTTTTTTCCTGCACAATTGTGTTCAGATTTAAGCTGGCGAATTATAAGACTGATTTCATTGAATTGATAAGTTTAAAAGTGTTGATATTGAAGTTCCAAGCTTCTACTTTGGATCAATAGCACCACTTGCTTGTAAAACTCTCCTGCTCAAGTGTTTGTGAAAACCTCGATGATACGTAGCACGATCTGCAGTATGCTTGTTGCAGCCAATATTGCAGTTGAGCGAGAAGTCACCGTGGACGCTATTTCGAAGGCGCTTTTGATGCACGCATCTGACGTACACCAACACACGATCAAAGCCGAGTAGTAACTTTGCTCTAAGATACCAACTTCCAAAGCGGGCCTTATGCTAAAATTTCGCGCATGCAATACGTGGAAAGTGTTGTCGTCCAATTCTTGAGCGACTAACTGACGTGTGCATCTCATTTGATAAAAGTAAACACTACAGACTAACTAGATTCTCTCAATGCGTTTGAAAAATGTTTGGATTTTTGATAATTCACAAATTGTTTTGGCTACTTTTCATTTCTTCTGTGAAACCTTTGCAGCAATTTGTTTGAATTGGTTTCATGAGACCTCGTCAAATTAATTGACTTCATTGAGATATACAATAGAATTAAATGTAAACACGATGGCAATCCCAGCGTATCAGAAAATGTATTGATCATGCTCAGTTGCATGTGAAGATAGCTTAGTACTACACGCAATTAAATTTGTACAGATCACGCTTCTAGAAAACACAATACCTTGTCTGGGGAATTCGAAGACCCAATAGGAAAAATATAATTTAGTTTCTTTTTAGTCACATTCGCTTTATGGAGAAAACCGATTGCAAGCTACCTGTAAGGAATGGCAGCGTCAGTGCCCTCAGCACTTACAAAATGAAAAGCATCTGCTACTTACGTTAGTCTTTGATGCTGAATCTTTTCGTTGCAGCTGAATGATTTCAAAATTTGCTGTAGGATAGGCTGGCAATTCAACATCAGATGAAAGTTGAAACACTTTAAGACTATGCACAGGTCGGGTCCTGACTACCACAAAACTGATTATTTACTCGTCGGCAAGGCATTGGGAAATCATTGATGAAAACGTCAAGCCTCCACATAATTGTGATTGAACCGTCACAATACATGCCATCACGAATAAATATCTAGAATGAATGCTATTGTTACTTCATCGTTTGAACGAGTTCTTTCAATCCACTGCTAGGTCGCACTATAGATCTCGGGACAGGTGTTGAGCAGCCATTCCGTTTTTCCGTCATCTAGAACTGTGAGATCATGTGCTCCATTCGGAGGTCGACGAATTGGACAACGAAGCACCACGTGTTCAACGGTCTGTTCTGTGTCAAACTCACAAGCCGTAGAAGGGATCATACCCGGTTGGTGTAAGCAGGAGCGGAAACATCCGACACCGGTGCAGAGGCGGTTAAGCCGGACCCATACTGTTCTTGGCAGAGCCATTCCAGGAAGGTAGATGCCGATGTCAAGGTGAAATCACAGTGATCTCCAACTGCAGCGTCTCGCAGTGGTCTCCAACATAGGCGTAGCCAGGGGGGGCAAAGGGGCCATGGCCCCCCCAAATTTTTAGAAAATACAGTCATTTTGTGCTTTGAACAAAATAGTGTTATTCGCCTAAAATCAAACGTTTTGGCCCCTCCAAATTTCTGGGCCGGCTACGCCACTGGTCTCCAACCACTCCGCATTCCATCGGTGAATGGTGATCCGCCTAAAGCGCCACATTTCTGTTTTTGTCGTCATATGAACTGATGAGTTGTTGTGCGACAGGTACAATTGCGTGTCTCCATTTGAGATGCAGGTGATTCCAACCTGGTGGACATGTGAGCTCTTTTTGCAAAGTGATACAAGGTATCGGCGATACATGAGCGTGCTCTCCAACGTTACTACGAGGTATTTGGGCTCAGAGCAAAAGGGCAGGGTTTCATTATTGAAGCTGACTATCAGCTCAAACTTAGCTTCCTTGTTGTTGAGGTGGATGATTGCCGACACCGTTTTGTAGTGTTGAGCTTTACTTCCAGATCTGGAGGTATTCACCTACAGTCGCCATGTCTTTGCTTAGCGCCCCTTCCACTGCTTGCCAGTCTACATCAACATGCATGATTGCTGGATTGTCGGCGTTCGCATACTTTCTGGAGACGGCGATTGGCAAGTCAGAGGTGTAGATGTTACAGAAGGAGTGCCAAGACGGATCCCTGTGGGACGCAATTCTTGAGGCGTCGTAACCTGCTCCACTTGTTTTTAGCGGTGGTAAGGGTTAAGCTGCAATTATCAGCAATTCCATGATCAAGCGGACCATGTGCCATGTCAGGTAGCAATCGCAGTAAGTTGCAGATGCGGCCGCGATGCGGTAGTGTCGTAGGCTGCTGTGGTATCGACAAACACAGCTTCGGCCTCCTTCTTTGCCGAAAAGCTATCCTCGATGTCCCATGTCAGCAAGGTCATCTGATCTATACGGTCGACCACCCGTGTCGAAAGCCCGGCTGTTCCTGCGGGTGTAATGTATCGATGACTGGTGTACCTGAACCATCACTGTGGCGCATTAAATAAGACTGAAACTGAATCGCTCAGGGTTGCCATGTTGGTATTTTTATTGCCAGATTCCAGACATTTGGCCTTATTTGACGTGGCTTGGCATGCGACAATTCTGTTTCGCGTGTACATGTACTCATAGTAGTTTGGCATATTTATGGCCTTCTTTAAACGTAATGGCATAAAAAAAACGTTATTTGACACTTTTATAACACCTGTCTGCTTTGAGCATAAACTTTTATATTTTTTGAGCCTGTTTGGAATTTATTGAAGTTATTAGGCATATTCTGCCTAACGATTTGGCGTATTTGGTCCGTCTGATTCTGGAAAGACTAATAGTTTTTCTATGGGTTCTGTGTGACTGCATTTTGTAATAGATATTTTGTGGAATTGTCGACATATCTAACATATCAGACGCTTGCGTACCAGATTCACTGTTATTAAAAACTATAGCATGGTGTATGTTTGTATTTTCATAACCTGTGTTTTGTAGTTTTAAACATTTATACGTATTTTTATTACGCATTTTCTGTACGAAGAAATAGTGCTTTTGGAGATTAACATTTATTTGTTTAATTTTACGCAATAATTCTAGGCTTAGTGGGATTGATCACCGGCGTAATTCAAAGTCGACAGTCATTAGCCTGTTTCGGCTTCTTTGGCATGTTTTGAAGCTATTTGGAATACTTTGATAAGCAATTTGGTATTTTTGTGCATCTGGACCTGGTTCCCTGGAATCCCATCTTGGCCAAAATTTGAGCTTCAAAACATAAAATATATAATACCGCCATATTCACACATTTAGTGTGGGGACTGTACAAAATCTACAATATTCATTCATGGCTACGGCTGACACTGCAAGCAAGGATAAGCTATATTTGCAGCACGCCAGCAGGGTTAGCAGAGAGGAACTCTTGCGATGGACTTGAAATGAAGTTTGCATCACCATTAGGTGGGATACAGCAAGCTGGTGCTCCAGAAATAGCTGCGAAAAGCATTACTCCTTGTTTTTACGTGCGGTTAGTGATTACAAGCGGTTAGATGCAAGTTTGTAATACATGATCACCAACTTCCACACGAAGCTTAAACCTCAGGTACAGGTCAGCCATGATATGAATTCCCCAACACTCACGCTGTATAAAGCCTGGTTCACACGTGATGCGGCAGAACGGCGCGGCACTTCCGACAAATGCGTCTCGACCGTTTGAGTATTCACACGTAAGACGGCTGCAAAGGCACGAATCACTGGTCGCGACGACAAAACTGTGCTCAGCAGCGCGTTTGAAATCCCCGCTAAACAGCGAAATAGGCTTCTTCATCTTCTTCTACTGTACATATGTCATCTGCAATTTTTTAAATATATTTTGTTAAACACGATGACAAGCACAGTTACACCGCAGTTAAAAAAATGAATTCAGCATTGGTATAGGGACAGTTTGAATGCACACAATATTACCAAGTTTGATTTACATTAAATACTACTGCTTAATCTAGCAGCAAATTTAGCAAAGCACATACAAAGAATTATCGTTGGAGGGTCAAACTCAGTGAAGCGTGACATAAACATTGCCTACTGATCAAAAAGTTTGGAGTGCAGTAGGCTAAAGCCTCTCTCTAGAGATATTCAATACAGGAAGTTTAAAATTGAGAACTGCTTTCCAAAAGATGAAGCACTTAATTTAAGGTTGGTTGAAATCTGAGAAAATGGATAGGCAATGTGCCAGATGATGGATGGATTAACCTAGGTGGTTGTTAAAAATATGAGGACAAAGTGAATGTAACAGTAGAAACAGCAAAGGTATTTGCCTAGGCCAGTGGTGCTTAACCAGAGGGAAATTTCATGTTCCAGGGGTGTAAATTTATTGAACCATAAATTGCAGCCAATGTAAATTTGTATAAATCATTCTAAACTATAAGTTTGTTGTGCTCATATTTTCAATAAATGAGCACCATTGAGTGTATTGGGGTAAATTTGGTGATCTTGTTTGATAAAAGGGTAAGATATGTAAAAAAGGTTAAGAACTACTGACCTAGGCCTACAATCAACCATAAAACTGTCATATTTTTATTAGATCACAGTTCAAACATCATTTGCTTTGTATTAATTAACACCCATAACACACACACAAGTACTGTACATGAATACCAATGAAGACTTGCAATGGCAGTGCAACAAAAGGCCAAGCTACAAGTCCTGATGCATCATCTAACATGTGTTACAGGTTTTAGCGAGGAGTAGAAAATATCATGCCTTGCTAGTACTGGTCTCTGAATGTTTTTACAATACCATATCTGACCCTGTTTGCCTAAATCAGGCTATGATGATCAATCTAGTAGCATG
>JGI24158J21664_10007775_pt1 | contig 14249 bp, 9 predicted proteins | sample Ectturendosymbi3_FD_21664 | JGI IMG/M metagenome (IMG submission 21664) | reverse complement strand
TCGAAACGTTTGCAATATGTCATTTGTATCGTTTGCTTTGGCCGTGATATTCATTATAAGGCTATTCAGCACTTCCGCTTTTCGTGTACCAAAATTGCGAACTGTTTTGTGCATAAATTTTTCTCATTCGTGTTCATGTGATTAATTTGAAATATTTTGCCTGAGTGATATAGATCGAGCATTGGGATGTGAGCAGCTCTAGATATTTTACAATTCCAGGGTATTGAACAATCATGAAGTACCTTCAGAAGAGTCAAATACGTTAAGGTATTTTACCTCAGGTCAAAATTGCATAGTGGAGATGAGGACAAATTAAGAAGTAGAATTTTCGTAATATCTTGATATTAGAAATTGGCTGAAGCTTGAAAAGGACATGGCATCCTTGAACTACTTTCTTTTCAACGGAAGCAAACTGTTCTTTCCAAGTTAAATTGGAATCAATTGTGGTGCCTCAGTATTTAGTAGATTAAGTTTCTCTAATGGAACATTGTTGCAATTTATTTTTAGAGTTATAAGTCGGTTGTGATTATTGAATAAAATAGTTTTTGTTTTAGACATATTTAATTTAAGTTCATTCTTTTGCAAGCACCTGAATACTCTGCCTAATTCGATATTAGTTTTTTCTCCAAATTGATAGGATCGGTATCAGAAATAAGTAATGCTGTGACATAAGCCAAAATATTACAAACAATATTGGAAGACAGGGGCAGATCATTAATATACAAAACACTAACACAGGACCAAGAGTCCAACCTTGCGGCACACCACAATTGATTTGCATCTTATCAGATTGAAGTCCATTCGCATAAACAAAGTACTGTCTATTCTACAAATTTCATGTAAAAAAGTCTAAAAGGCAAACAACGAATACCATAATGTTTGGGTTTGTTTGGTAATATTTTGTGATTTGCATTCACAGTATCAAATGCCTTTTGTAAATCAAGAAAAATGCCACTTGTGTATTGTCCAGAGACATTTAGACATAATATATAGCTATGAAGTTGGTTTAAAGCCATAAAGGTAGAAAATCCAGAACGAAAGCAAATTGGTGGTTTGTAATTGTGTTATAGTATCTTAAGGAAACTGACCAAGTTTTTATGCGTCGGTTTTTCAATTATTTTGGAAAAGTGTGATGAAACTGATATTGGTCTATAGTTGGAAGCGATATCTTCAGCACCAGATTTAAACCATGGTAGATTGGTTGTTCCATTGCTGAAAAAATTATTTCTTTGCAAACAAACTGGCCGCAAAAACAAAAAATAGGCATCTCCACGATTTCGAAGTCTGTATGTTTGTCCAGAGAATAAGCGAGAAGGAAAACTGAAGCGATACTTCACATGAAGATGAAACACTCTAAGATTATGACAGCATACAGGCAATAACGTTTGTAATGTCAGCGATGGGTGTATTACATAATTACATGAAAAACGCGGAAAATCAAACATCATGGTAAAATGGGTGAGAAAAATTATTGATTATGAAATGTCGTATCTAAAATCATAAACTTGCAACTGGTAATACCGGTTCAAATGCTGCAATCTGTCAATAATGAAACAAAGAAACAAGGAAATTAAAGCGTTTTTTAAAATTATTTCAGTTGTGCAGTGATTAGTATTTCTAACTACGATTCAACGGTCTAGGACATTTTGGCGATACTGTTTCGGCGGTGCCGTTTCGGTGACGGGACGTTTCGGCGATGGTGATTGCAGATGTTTTATACGAAAAAAAGTGTGTTTTTGAAATACTTCAATGGTTAGAATACAAATAATATTTGCTTGATAAGCGTTTTTGTTGTCGTCCTGAAGGCAGGTGTGGTTTCTCTTCCGCCGGAAGTTTGGAAACGTTTGGTGCGACCGTGACCATGTGTGGAAGGAAATATAACTTGTGACGTTTTTTTGCTGAAACGAGGTCTTTGTGAGTTCACACAAATGTTAAGCCTGGACAGCAAGGTTTTTGCGTGGTTATTCCGATTGCATTTCACAGCTAATTTAAGGGTATATTTGTTCTTTGTTTCTATCGGTGTACAAATATATTCGTACTTCCAATCCCTGACCAACAGTTGACTCCCGGAGCGCGACCTCCTGTCCTAGCAGCGAGGTGCCAGAGATTGCCTCTGGGCGAACGCGAACACGCTTTTGGCGGAGCGGGATGCCAGAGTTTGATCAAAGGCAAACTCCAACTCACATACTTACAACCAAAGGCCAAGTAAGCTTTTTCTATGGCCACCTTGGCCATGAACACCAACAGNAAGAATTTTCCTAGAGCGATTGAGCAGGATTGACACTGTGTGTAAATTCAAAAATTTGGAAACGACAACGTTATCNNAAGTCAAACGCCGAAAGGGTAATCCATGAAGAGTCCATCGACGAAACGGCNTCGCCGAAATGTCCCATTCTGCGATTCAAAGCTCATGTGCAATCGTTAGCGTGTAAGGTATTTGCTGCAGGTGTAGACCGTATTGCTACAATTAAATTTGCTCTCATTCGCGATGTGATGGAAATTCTTTTCGTCGATATTGGCAACAAATGTTTGCTATACTTTGGTTGCACAGCTTTATTGCTAATAAGTGGGTGATTGAATAATCGATTTCTGAATCCATCCCTGTTGAAGCAGCAAAAGCATGATGAAGTGGTACAAGTCAGTGTAAAATTCTTGATGAAATTTGAGATTAACAACCGTCTTTGCTCGCCATCTTTCAATTCACTAATTAGGCGTTCATGTTGTACAGGTTCAAATCAGCCTAACTGAGGAAGTATCGAGCATATTTGAAGTGAAAACAATTTAGATTGAAAATTTCAAGGTGCTTTTAATGTTTTTTGGGAATCATCTGTTTGCAGATCAGTGGAAAGAACGTCACGAAACATACTCTAGGTTATTGTATGAAGTTTCAGTAAAACGGACGCTGCAAAGTTGCATCAAATACAGCTTTGCAGCCGACATGTTACAAATTACTGCCCTTTCTGATTCCCACCGCCTGACTCATGGAATGATTTGACATTTTGAATTGTAGTAAGGAAACATTCAGTTCCTGATAAACTCTTTATCAGCACACAGTGTGTGCCAAGTGGAGTTCACTTTTGATAAAGTGACAACAAGAAACTGGTCATTGGTCTCCTATCGTAATTCCCTTCGGAACTAATCATTGGGTGACATCTTACTGACGCTTTGTTTTCAAGCATATCTTGTATTCCTATACTTTAGGGTTGAGCCGTAATGTTTCGCAAGTGATGCAGAGAATTGCCGATGTTGAAGCCACTCTTCCAATTTTACAACCAACAAAATCGACATTAGACTGCTCTAGATCTGTGGAGGGGTTTCAAACTTCCCAGAACGGCAAACAAGTTATTTGCGACAAAGGCTGGGTGGTAAGATTTTGAAATTCTTTAATATGTTTTCTTCACGAAGATTCGATAACCAACATCCAACAGAATATGAACCACATTATGTTCGCAATTGCGTTGAAATAATATTTTCGTCACATTATTCTATGAAACAAATTCGGTGAAGAATTGCTTTCTGCAGAAGGGAGCAATGCGAATCAATGAGTCCGAAAGCAAACGAAAATGTCGAGTCATTGACAAACGAAAATGTCGAGTCATTGACACAAATCACTATGTCATCCTTCACTGAATTTCAAAAACGTTTACTCATTTGCTTTTTCAGGTTTTTCAAAGACGATTTAATGGGCAAACGAATTTTTCCCAACGTACTTGGGGTGAATACAAAAATGGATTTGGAAACACATCCTCGGAGTTTTGGCTTGGTAATTACGTTTTAATTGGTCATCGGGCATTACTTTGTGTGTGGAAATAATCTCAGTATTAAACTGCTGATGTACAACTGGCACATTAATAGATGACGTCTTTCTGGTACATTGGGTGTGATGTCACCACAAGTCGAAGTCTAATTCTTACAAAAACTTTTAGAGCAATGTAAATCATGCACTCGGCGCTGATCAGTTATTGTGAGGAAAGGAGTCATGCGTCCTGTCCCCAAAGAATGGCAACTATGAAACCTGCAGCCGTTGTCACTTGCCGACAGTTAAATTTGCAACCGCTTCTGCAGTCACTATAAAAAAGCGATTGCCCGCGTTGAAGAGTTAAATGAGCACCAGAATAGCGCTGAAAGCTATTAGGTGAGGGTAAAAAGCTCTTGGTGAGAAACTCACTGTTGAGGTGCTTTACATCAAATGTAAGAGTATTACAAGAATTCAAAACGACTGGTTTTATCATTACAGAACTCAGCATACACTGTGGAAAAAAAAGTTGGCAAAAAACTCTCGGTATGNGTTAAACACATTGTGGAAGTGTGCATTTCTTGAAGNCTGTGTCTATAAATTGTTACACTGTAAATATCACAAACTTTCANCAGTTTTGCGCATAAAATTTATAATCTTTGACTAAAAATGGAAACATTCAGANGAACAAACCAACACTTGGTACCGGTTTGAAATGAACTATTTAGAAATTTAATTTTCAGGATTTTTTGTTTCAAAGTTGGTCAACAACGATTGCAACAGTAAGAAATTCTTCACCGTTCTTTTTTTCTCTAGTTAGAGTGGCGAGCATTATTTGTCTAGATATTGAAATACAGAAAATGAAAAAAATCGCAGTTCACTAATCAAAAATTTTTTTGAAAAAACAGCTTTTTTTGTTCTTTGTAACAAAATTATAAAGTATTGTTTTTTAAATTTGATTCATTGGAAAGGCATTTTTCAACAATGTAGGGAGGTGAGTCACAGTGGGACTAGGAGCACAATCGTCTTTTTTGATTTATTCAAAAAGTTGAGAACGTTGAACTTTAAAGTTTCCATGATGATTCAGGCTCATACCCAGCGTTCCCTCTAAGGTGCGCAACTGCGCAGTACCACCAGACAATTTGCGCAGTGAAGTTTCGTTCTCGCGCACTTCCAACATTCTAAATTGAATGCGATATATACAAATCGCATAGCTTCTTAACGTTGGGAACACTTCACTTTTTGTGTGTCTGCATGGTTGCGCAATTGCATGCGCTTCGTGCTCAACAAAGCAAACATTTGCTCAGTGTAGAATTTTCTTAGAGGGAATACTGCTCATACCACCCGTAGTACTAAAGTGAATTTTTCTTTGATAGGCAGCTGTTGTTACGAGTTACAGAGCAAGTTGTGTTTTTGCTACCCAAAAGTAATTTAAAAAATCGCATTTAGGTTTGGGTTTTTCCCACATTAATCAACATCTTTTGTTCTGAGTTTTCGTGACGTTGTAGTCAGGGCAGGTCTACATAATTCGATAATGCCAGATATTAAATTATTTGTAAGTTGAGTTGGTACTTCTTCATTTTACTTTTTGGATGTGCATGGGGCACATCTGACAAAAAATTGGGGCACACTCGACACATTGCCACAAGGTCACTTTTAACAAGGTAAAACTTGAGAGGTTATATTGGAATGTAGTACAGAATAATTCTAATTTATTAGCATTTTTAGGTTGATTATGTGATTTTAGGCACATGATATTTGTATGGTAAGGCATGAATTTCAGCATACTGCATGTAATGCTTGGTAACCATACAAACTTGTTTTGCCATGCAGTGAAAAAAGTAGTGCTTTACACAGTTGCACGCGCAACACGTTCTTTCCGTGGAACCCCTGATTTTGCACAAGTTACTGAAAATCATTACAACATACTGCAATTTGTGCAGGATTGTTTTAAATTGATACAAGAACCTTTTGATATTGGTGGCTTGTTGTGATGCTGATTGTGCGAAAACTGTGTTTGACAATATGAGTTAGTTGTACAAAAGAGGTGAACGTGCGCTGTAATAGCAAGTGACATTGATGGTAGTGAGACGTTTTATAACTCAGAAAACCTCCGAGTAACCAAGCAAAATTATAGTAATTAGCAGCGCAATCCTAATCGCTAAAACCGTGTATGTGTGCACAAACACAATGTAGAAACGAAACGAAGCCCAAGCACTAGGTGATAAAGAACACCACAGGGGACTTTGCCCAAAAATGTTTTCAAAAATCCAGGAAAAGCAGCTTTAACAATAAATGTAGCGAACCAGTGGCTTATGCAATTTTCTGATATTACTGACGACAGTCGCACAGCTAAAAAGATGAGACTGCACCTCAACTTTCGTGGCGGGTACAACCAGTGGCGTACGCAGAAAATTTCCGAGGGGAAGGCCAAAGCATAGGCGTAGCCAGGGAAGGACCAAAGGGGCCATGCCTCCGCCCAAATTTGTAGAAAATATAGTCATTTAGTGCTTTGAGAAGCGTTTTTCTAAACAAAATAGTNTTATTTGCCTAAAATTAAACTTTTTGGTANAAACTGCCGAATACTGACAGTGTACACTGCCGAAAACTGTTTATAAGTTTTTTGTTTTTAGGGTCTGAGGGGAGGGTCATGGCACAGTGGTCACCCCCCTCCGTACGCTAGTGGGTACAACATCTTTTCTTAAAGACAGGAATGACATATTAGTTCCTTTGTAAGCCTGAAAATGCTACAGTTTGCATGCGATGTTTCTCCAGAAATCTCTCACAAGTTAGCTGGGTATAGGCGTACCCAGGGAGACCCATAGAGCAACGTTTCGCGGTGATGGTTGGCAATCAACTTTTGTTTAGCTTGCAATTACTGATAAAACGGAAGAAAGCATCGCTGTTGTAAAAATTTTGTTTGTACAGTTTCCTCGAAATCAAATTTCAGAGATTTTGTGAATACAAACACAACATCCAATGAGACCAACATTACTTGATTTACAATAATTCATGAGCAGTAGGTGATGCGAAGTCTAAACAGAGTTTTCCGTGAGATTTAGATTTTCGAGTACCGTCTTATCGGACAATCAAAAATTGAATGCTAGCTCCTCTTTTTTCGTATATACGGCGCACCGGATTATAAGGTGCATTAAATGAAGCAAAATTCGGATACATACGAGGGAGTTTAATCCGATAGATCAAAATCCCCCGGATTACCGTACACAGTATGTATGTACTACATACGAGGGGCAGGGAGTTTAATCTGTCACACATGCCTAATCCACTAGACATGAATACAATAAAATAAAAGTTGTGCGCGTGTTTGATTGGTGTGTGCCAATGTAGTCAGGTGTTTCGTGGAGTAATACGATCTGCGGTAATTGCTAGCTACTCTGGGAAGCACATTCACTGCTCGTTGCAATCGTTGTTGGTTTATTACGTAACACCGTGGTCTGCTTACAAAATAATCGCAACAAGCAATTAAATAAACAGCGCCATTTTCCACATAAAAATGGCTCTAGATGAGAAAGCACAACCAGATCTATGCCCCACCGCATTATAAGGCACACCCAGGGGCGGATCCAGCCAGTAAGTTTTGGGGGGGGCGATTTCAGTAATATTTGGTAGTCAAGTCTTATACCAGCTTTGCTACTGTAAGAGAGATGAAGTATCAAAACTGTTGTGACAAAACAGTAGTTGACGAAATGGCCTAATACCGCGAATTTTGTTTTTCGGATTGTACAAAATTATGATGAATAAGGTTAGTTCCGTCGGTTTTAGGGGGGGCGATCGCCCTAACCACCCCCCAAAGATCCGCCCTTGGGGACATATTTGATTTTTGAGAAAATTGAAGGAGTTTAAGTGCGCCTTATGGTCCGAAACATACGGTAAGTGGTTCCAGTCGCCGAAATCGAAAAAACATAAGACAAGGATCATTTCACTGATCATTTAACATACAAAACACTAAAAAATTGAGTTTTACTGAAAGTCTTACTTTGTCAAAGAAATGGATTCCCGCAATCAGGGGTTTTCTACCTTTCCAAACATGTGACCCAATTAATAAAAAACAGTTGGTCCGACGCACATCTTCGCCAATGCGACAATTGTTGCACATGCGCAGAGCAGAAATAAAAGCCTCTAAAAACAACACACAACTTGTGCTACAGTCAACATGAAAGCTGAGCTTGTTTGTTGCAAGAAATCACATTCTAGGTTCTGTAATCATGATAATGCTCATATCAAGTCATCACCAACATTAAAGCTGCTTGCGGATTTCATTATTTACCTCAAAATTCCTTCAATGAAAGTATGTTAAGCACAGTGTGGGAGCCACACGGAAATTTCCAAGTCGCATTAATTTCCAAACTATAATGACGAAATGGAGCGTAGTATAAGATTTTAGCTCAAGAACTTCTTATAGTTTGGATTAGTGGTTCATCTTACAAAACGTAGTCAGTTTCAGTAATACCAGGGCTGTAACCCGTCAATGAACCTGCCGTTGCCCGCAGACTGAGAAACCTTAACATATGCAGCATTTCCAGAAGCCATTCAAAACTTTTCAACGGAAGCTAACCAAGCCATCCACACAAGAAAAAGAAAAAAATGGCTAGGTTTCTCACAAGGAATTAGAAATGCAGAAATGGGTTTCAACCATAGGCGTATCCAGGGGGGCTAAGGGGGCTGAAGTCCCCCCCTAAATTTTTTTTAGAGACGTTTTTTGATTGATGTTTCCCGACATAGAAACGTCGATTGCGGTGATTTTTTGTAAAGATATCAAATAAACCGTTTCTTGCACAAGGATAGGGAAGAAAATATTAAATGCAAAGCTTATTGTGCTGACTTTGGGCAGTCTGAATGTGTTTATTTCATTATAAATGAAATTTATAGTAAACAGGTTTGTATACAAAAAATATGGTCCCAATGTTATGTAAATACGTAAGTGTTTACATAAAGTATTTACATTACATATACGTTATATAAGCCGCACGTACATCGGCGTAGGCAGGAGAGCCAGGGGGACATGGCCCCTCCAAATGTTTAGAATATCTAGTCATTTTGTGCTTTAAGAGGCAGTATCTTAAACAAAATACTGTTGCTCGCATAAAATCAAACATTTTGACTCACCCATAATTTTGGGCTGGCCATGCCACTGCGCACGTAAGTATTTAACATTTTGTTTCATTTGGGTAAGTTCTTGTGGACAAAAGATGAATAAATAGCAGACACAAAACCGTCGCTAGAAATTTTCAATAGTGGGGCTTTGCGTTTGTGCGGGGGTGCTTAACATTCTAAAAATTGACAAAAAACTCCACTGATTTACACTGTTTCATGTTTCAATTTGGGGTCTTGGAGCTTTGTTTGGGTGGACTAACCCCACCAAAGCCCCCCGTGGCGACGGGACTGAGCAGACTGTGGACAAAATTTTAATAAGCTGCAGATCATACTATTTTTTCGTACAAGCTTTTATGAATGAGTGCAGCTCACGTTGTTATTTGAGTGAAGGCACTAAAATACGCTAAAACGTACTTATAATGTAGTTAACTGCAGGGTAGGTGAGTACGCTCAGTGACAGCGTAAATTCCAAAATAGCAAACCTAACCGTAAAACGAAGCTTACATGTCAGGTGGGCTTAAAATGGAGTGCGCTAGATTAGCTGTAGGCTAGCCTGTGCTAAAGATGACTACTGATTAGCATCAGATCTGCCAGCAACAAATTTTGGACAAAAATTCAGCTCAGCACGAAATCAGATGCTTTTTTATCGACCAAAATTCTGCTGTCTTTAATAAATTTTTGCCAACCTTCTGTTCAATGTTTCTAAAATTGCGATCCCGCTGTAGACCTAGTCGCATATCGTTCAAAAAACTGAATGGATGAGAAGTTGGTCATTGACTCACTGCAAACTTCACGTTTCCCGCTATGACGTGGAAAAATATTGTCTTATCATTTTCAATGCCCTTGTGATGCAATAAACAGCTTCCAGGGCAAAATTATTGCTTTGGAGGTTTTTTAGTATGTTTGTCTCTACACCTACCCCAAGCGTTTTTTTTCCGTGGAATAGGGAATGTTGTGCTTGCTTTCAAAATAATGTATCTTTTTATCGATCTTCAAGTTATTTTCTATGGTCAATTGACATTGATAATTATCAACAGCATTTTGTTTACATAGTTTGTGATTAATAGTTTAGCACTGATGGGCAGGTATTTTTGTAAACAAATTTCGTCAATTTGGCTAGACAATCGTAAAGTGCAGGGGCTTACCGAGGTTAGATGGCGCCTGGGACAAGAAACAAATTTGGCGCCCCCATGTTCGAACCTGAGGTCTTTCGGAAGTAATGCAGACCTACTGTGTTGAAGAAAGAGGTTATGACATTGTGACATTTTGGCCACCCGCAGTGATCCGGCGCCCGGTGAATTGTGTCCTTTGAATTGTGTCCTTTGTTTCCTCTCTGGTGATGTGCAATAAAAATCGGAAAATTTACCGAAAATAAACAAATTTTGAAATCCGAACGTCATGAACTTCTATTCCATGAACATCTGCAATTTTCGAACGCAATACGGCATGGCATTGCAAAGGCCTGCACGCACTGCCAACAAAGGTTTGCATTTCAGGTTTCATGGTGTAGTTTTTGTGTCACGTCTATGCCGGCCCCTCGCGTTTTTTTGGCGTGGACCTGTGTTTGTTTTGCTAATAATAAAACTTTTGAGACATTCAACACGTTGCTTTTTTAAGGTTAGATAAGCTTGAGAATAATTTCTGAATTTTTTTTGCTCGGGAAACGTCCCAGTAAGCCTGGGAAGTGGTGAGTATGCGATTTAGCCGTGTTTGTTAAAAAACGGTACCTGAGCAGTTGGGTCTTCACTGCTATGCAGTCAGTACACATCCGGATGAACTCGTCCTTGATACCCCCTAAAAAAATCCTGGATCCACCTATGTCAACCATAATGAAAAGCTTCTACAAAATCCTCACATTCGACATCTCTACCCATTAGTGTGAGTATTGACGGCAGGAGGGAATTGAAAGAAACGTGAATGATTTTTTATTTTTGGTATGGCTTAGGGTGTGCGTGGTGGTAGCTTGTGTGTTATTGTGAATGCTTGTTTATAGTTACGTATCTTTCTCAGGTTTGAGCAATGTCCACGTCATTACCTCTTCTGGTCAATGTAGATTAAGAATTGAAATCACTGACTGGGATGGATATTCTGCTTGGGCTGAATACAGGTTAGTTACTTTGCGTTTTACTGTAGATTAACTTAATATTTTCTTTAAAAATTACTTCATTCGTACTTTAACAAATCACTATTCGCAGAAAGAGATTATGATGTTTACATAGTTAATCAAAGAGCGTAAATAATGGTAATTTTTACTCCATTCACGAATGACTGATGACAAAACAAGGAGCTTGACAAACGGATTGGTAAAGAAACACATTCTGCCTGCGGTTTATCGCTCTGTGGTCACAAAACGGAATTTGTCTATGTGCCGATGCTCACCTCATGTATCTTGTGAAATGGCTGAAAGTGTGAAAGCTCCGCGATAAGCAACAGCAATGAGATTTTCGCGAAACATTTGCGGCATGACTCTTATTGACATGTGCCGGGAATTTCGTGAAACCCTGAATGTCAACTCATTGCTCCTCCGAATGGAGCGATCGCAGCTACGTTGGTTTACTCACGTGACCAGATTGTCCCAAACAAGATTAGTGGACCACCCGTCTGGGCGTGGAGTCAGTTCACCCATCAGGCATTCCTGTAGATCGGTACATATTTCGATTGTTTTTAAAGGATGCTGTCCATGGGACCGTCCCGCAAGGAAAACCAAGTGTGAAAGTGATTGATTGCACCTGAAAGTGATACTATTGTAATGAATCCTAGATGTTGTTGCGTACGCCTGCTATAGCAAAAAGCATAACTTAATGACAATGAACGGACCAATGTAGGGAAGAAATGCGGGGTTCTTGGTTGGTTGGGGTGCCGAATGTAGTCGGTCGATAGCAATATAACGGATTCCTGCCAGTTGAGGGGTCAACCAAGTTCTTGCAAGAGCACAGGACAGTCTCCCAATTAAGCAATGTTACGTCTTGAAGTTGCCAAGTCAAAGCAAGACGAAATAAAGGCTCTCACTACTTTGTCCGCTAATAACTCTCCAGTAGCATTCAACGTTGATTGCTTCTTTCGATTGTACTCGGACATACAACAAAATGTCCAATACACTTGAATATGAAGTCAGAACAACGCAACGATTCGATGTAGAAAAGGAATGACGGCGAACAAAAACGTTGGACCTTCGCATGTGCCACAGGAAACAGCAACGAACTGTGGCGGTGTAGGTTTGCAGGCTAACGTATCAACTGACGGACTGTTCGTAAGCAAGTACTGTACATCGCGTTGATATCGAATGGAATATTACTAGGAATTAAGCAGTAAGAGTGCACAAAACATTAAGGCATTAATATATCAACTATACTATAATTTTTCGTAACATATGTAGTGTATGCCCGCAGCTTGTCAGTTTGTGCCCCCCACAAAAGCAATTAATTGTGTTATTAGCATGGTACTGTATGTGTGTCATTTTTTAGGAAACTTATATTCCTTCATTAATTTAAGTTGACACCCCTTTTCCTTTTTAAAGGGCTGCTGGTGCAGCAGCACTAAAGGTATTGAAAATAACTCACGGCTTTCCTAAACTTCTGATACCATGTCCAAGTGATTGCTTCCACTCCGAATTGAGACTCAGCCAGGTGGGATCTTCCAAAGCTAATCACGACACATGGTCCCTTTGTTTCAGAGACGCTTTTGCATATTGAAACCAAAAGAACTTGCCATGTTGATCTCACTTGGGGCATTTCGATCACGTGGCCGAACCAACACAGTTGAAATCTTTATGTTTATAGAAACAAAGGCTTGATACTTAAGGTTTCAAAGTTTTCAAAACTGCGCATTTTATCGTGAAGCATCATTTAGTCAGCTTTTAGCAAATTTCCCGTTTCTGCCGCGTCTGCTTGAGATAGCGCAGTTTTGTCATAACTCAAGATCCGCAAAAATGCATGGGGATGGGAACAAACTTCTATGTTGAAAATTACAGGTGGTTGCAACTTTTCTTATGNGACCACAAAAAGGTATAGCGACAGAGATTGCGCAAACTGTGTTTTTTTGCCATTCAGTATATCAATATTCTTGTTCTGTCTTAGCNGTTTCTGCCAAAGTTGTCGGTATTAGTTTCAGTAAAATTCTAATAATGCAGTAACGCGTGGGGTGCTGATAGTCCCAGCAGATTGTAACAAGCGTACCAGTGTTTCGATATTATCAACGTTCTATAAATTCTCCTGGGTTAATTTGTTTGACTTGAAAAGTGGGTAAGCCGAAACTGTGTGTATAGAATAAAAAAAATTGCTAACAACCGTTGACCTTGCGGTACGAGCTGTCATTCTACTTCATTCCAGTAGTTTGCAGCAGCAGTTCATCACTCAGTGTACCCAAAGTATGGAGTTTAACAAACATGTCGTTGCAATCTTTTCTCAATCCGTCAAAGTAAATGTGAGATCCATTTACCGCCACATCATTCTTTCAAACTGGTCTGGTTCTTTGATAAATAAAGTGTTGTGTTCTTCCTATTTAAACAATACCAATTTCGTCGTCCTTATCTGCTGGACGAATTACAGTTTTCCTCTCGTTTGAGTTTGATTAGTTTTTCACATACACACTAGTTTTTTATACCTTCACTAAACTCTTATTGGTACGCTATGCATCCAACACCAGAAATTTCAGGTTGCTTAATTTAAAAACCATGTCAGCATAGGTCTTGGCTTTGTCATCAAGTAGATGAATTTTAGGTCTAACATTTGTAGGGATTTTCAGTTTTGTTAGACAACACAATGCCTGATTCCCTTCTCAAAGCCTGGCATCCATTGCGTTCTTCTGACGTTTTGGAGCATGTTGAGCCATTCTGCTTTTTATTCCAATACTCTCCAATCCGATGTTGGGGAGAATCTTAATCTTTTGGACAAAAAAGATTTGTCAAAATAGAAAACAGTAACTAATTCCAAGAGAAGATAGTGGAGCAGTTGTTAATCTATTTGCTTTGCATTTGAACAGGCAGGCTTTTATACTTTAGTTAAAAATGGAGATTGAACAAAAGACGAAAACGACAAGATTACTTTCTTTAAGTTTATAAAGTAGTGCTCATGCCCTTTACTTTGCACACATGAAATTATGGTACAGGAAAAGCGGAAGTGCTAAATAGCCTTATCACTTTGACGTCCGGCCGAAAAAAGCTGCCATCGGTTGAGAGCCGGTGTACGATATATTCGTACTTGACTTTTCCAAAGCCAACCGTTGAGAGCCGGGCCCTATGCTTTCCTCTGCAAGGTACGAATATCTCGTACTAAGTCTCTAGCAATCAGAAAAAGGCGTTTGTCACGTGATTCGACGTTTGGTTTGGTCAGGAGAGCATTTCAAAGCAAAGGTCTTTTGCTTGCAGTCGACCTGGAGGACGGACGTGTGCTTCGACGCG
>JGI24158J21664_10007774_pt1 | contig 14251 bp, 11 predicted proteins | sample Ectturendosymbi3_FD_21664 | JGI IMG/M metagenome (IMG submission 21664) | reverse complement strand
CTTAATAAAATTAACAATGTGGTGACAGGGGGCCCAAAAACTTCGAAATGACCGGCCAGGGGGGCGGCCGCCCCCCCTGCCCCCCTCAGTTTCGCCCCTGGCAAATGCCCGTTTCGCCCCCCCCTGCAAACGCTCACGAAAGTGACCCACCGTATCTCTTTGAAAAACAAAACGTCCTTGAAAAAATTTCAAGTGATCTGGCAACCCTAGATCTGACCAGCCTGGATTCTGTCTGAGAAACCTTTTTTCACTTTTTTAAGTAATTGGTTGCAGATTTTCACGAAATTCCAAAATTTGAAGGTTTTCGATTACAAGATTTTGTTAGGATCCGGAGTTTCTGAGGTAACGTGAAAGTGAAAGTAAGTTCATCAGAACAACTGCGTTGGGGCCCGATTTACCCATCATAAACCAACTAATGAACAAACAAAAGGTAGCAGTGAGAACCGTTACGTTACCAAACTTACTGTTATTTATTTGGTAACGAGTGTTTTCCAAGATGCACGTGTTTGCTGGTTTTGTTCAGATTGTTGTTGATCTATTTAGCACTTATCGAGGTTGGTAAATATGTCTCAGTTGATGGCTACCAGAGTTGCCAATTTGGCTTTTTTGAAACCAGATTTTGAAATTCTGGCTTTTTGAACACATTTAGCTTTTTTGGAAATAAAAAAATCCAAGCAAAATCTGGCTTTTTTTCAGTCGGAAAGGCTTGGCTCTGGAAAAACATTGTCTGAGCTGGATATTCATTACAAATCTCTTCTGAAAAGAGTCTATAACCATGCAGGGTACACAGAATATTGAAAAAATTTTACTGTTGCCCTAAAAATGATCAATGTTATTGATAAGAAATAAATGTACGACAGTGTATTTTCGGGGAAAGAAAATGCTTCCAAAGAGTGGAATTGTATTATATCGATGTTTCTGACGGGTTTTAATGTCTGTTTTGTGTTTGGTTATGCATGTTTTATGTGTATATGTCTTAAACTTCTATATGGATTTTTTGGGACAAAGTCTGGGTTTTTTTGGTGAAGACAGGTTGGCAACCCTGATGGCTACACATGTAGTTCTTTTCTGTGAACGGCCTCTTGCTGCTGGTCTTGGCTTGTTTTCGTAGATTACGACCTTACATAGGTTTTGTTTTAGCACTTTCTCCATAGCTGTTGGTCCTTCTTTTACCTTTAGCGAATTTGACAGGGTTGGGGTCTTGGTCTTGCTTTTGACGTCTTTTGCGTCACACTGTTGTTTCTTCCGTCATAGAGTCTTTTGGTTTTGAATTGGTAGCATTGCCAAGTGTTGCTTTATTTTTTGACTGAAGATGGCTTACGAATAATCCGAAACGTCTCAAAATAAAACATGCAGGGTCGCAAGCAACTGATATTTTTGGGGGGGCAAAATGATGTAACTTGTTGATGTACCTAACAAATACATACGTTTATGAAAATTTCGGGGAGGGCAATTGCCCGATTGCCCCCCTCTGGTTGCGGGCCTGGAAACATGTATAGTTTTTTGAAGGCTTTTTTAGTGTTGATGAAACTGTTAAGTCTATCCCAATTTTCTGCTACAAATGTTATTTGTAATTTCATTTCTTCAGAGGAAAATCCAAGTCTTTGAAAATTTTACCTAAAAAAATTACGTTGGTGCAATTCAGTGCCCAGCTTTATAGTGGTAGTTTCATTTTCATTGTTACAAGAAAACATAGTTCACCGGACTTCACCCAATATTCTTCTTTTCTAACCAGTCTTTCCCTAATAAAAATTGAGTGACCCTGGTATATCTGATGGCAATACAAGCATTACAAGCAGCATTGAAACATTTGCAAGCTACAATATTCGACGATATATAGTATTATATGAATAGCTAAATGCAACCACTATCGATCAACATAATAGCCCATAATTTACCTTTATGAAATTCACAGCGTTGAACAATTTATGTATTACCTCAATGCGTGCACTTTGAGACTGTAACAGGTAATATCCTTTCAAAATTTTAAACGTAAATGTTCGTGTGTTGTCAAGCAAGCTTTTCGGATTCAGTGCTTTGGCAAACCAAATGGATTTGTTTACTCGCGGTGACTATTGCCAATGAAGCTTTAGTGAAATGACTCTTATTCTGTCGCACGTGGAGTAACTTTTTCAAGTTTTAGAAAAAGCCACCTTGCGCTGAAACGTGTATACGGTTTTAGTGAAGTGAAACTATAGCTCTTTATTTATTAATAAAAGCAGCTGCATTCCCGATCCTATAGATAAGCATAATCGACTAAATTTACCACAACCTAATGACGAACAAGCAATATAATGCCATCATCAATGGGGTCCTAACCAACAATTCGAGGGGTCTGACAATACCACGCCACGGCACTGCATCGGTTTCAACGTTTCTACATTCAAGTAGACTTTCCATGTCGGCAAAAGTTTTGCTGCAACGCAGTCAGTTTTGAGCATACACTGCAACGTTCGCTGGCATTACCAATGACCAACGTGTCCAGTCACGGATTTGACTACGTCGCTGTAACGCAGCTTTTGCTCATAGAAGATCTCAATGCCAGTGAACGTTTACCGCCCCCAAACAAGCAATGGAAACTTTCCACTTGCAACAGAAGTTCAGACAGTTTATGAAAGAAAACCTACCTTCAATAACTTCTCAACGTCATCGAACTTCGAAACCGTCACTAAGCAGTTCCAGACGTTCGTTACCAACAGCTTTCTACGGCTCCTTATGTCAGTGACAGACTCGTTCCTCGATTTTCTCTTGAACATTCTTTGCCTTTCTGACCTATTTCTGGGCCATTGCAGAGCTTTGTTAATGATAGTTTCAATCATCCTGTCTGAGTATTTTATGTTTAGGTCAAACAATGTTTAAATGCAGTCATAATCGTTTCGTAAACTTAGGCCGGTTTGCTTTTTTCGTGCTGCGTATTTTCTTTGGCTCTGACTCTGCAGTCACTGTAAACTCGCTTGTCGTATAATTGGTGATATCAATGCTAAAGTGTTACGTTTTCGACTTGTCGCTGCCCGAGGGCATATGGTTTGCCAAGAATGGATCTCATTGTTTATAGTCGTTGTCACGGAGATGGGAAAATTTTTTTGCTGCACATACCTTCCGCAGCTTTCACAGGCACAGAGCAGAGATGTGTTTTCGCTGCCACAACGCAAAGAGAACTTTGCGATGGTTGCATGGCAGAATCGAACGTTAACTTCTTGTATTTGATTATGAGTATTCACGTCTGTGCTTGTAATATCTTTGAACTTCCAATAAAACAACAAATACTGTCTATTAGGTTTCGTGAACCTATCCAAAGGTTTCTTTCTCGAAGGATGCATTCTGATGTAGGAGATGCATGTGTGCTTTAAGTGTTTTGTGCATTCCTAACACGTGATTTCAGGTATTTTCTGTCAGTTATTTGATGCAACGTATTTGNTTGTGAACACCTTAACAGTTGACACGANAGCATGCTAACCTACATCACGGCGATTGGTCGCTGTTTCCGGCCGCTCCTGTGAACATTCAATGCTATTGTTTCACATTAGTCTATGCTGAACCGTTTTNCTCTACTGCTACTCTGGCCTCGTACTCGCGTGTANAGTCCTGTTTGTTATATTTCTACATATAATAAAGATAAGCAATCGAAGTCGGAATGCCTTTGGAGAGCAATTAACGGTCACAGTTGCAAGACCCTGCACTCCTTGCTTTAGTTTGGCGATCTCAAGCCGTCAGGTCACACTCTCTAGTTTGGACACTGACCCGTACTTCTGCAACAACCAGTCTGACACCTCAGCTTGCAGAGGACTCTTGAAATATATCCAACATCAGCTCTCTACACGGCGGTCCCTATTATCTTGAGTCACACGATGTATAAAGAGCACTGTACAAGGCCTTGACCGAAAATGGAAATATACAACAAAAATCCTTGCCCACTAATCATCAGGTTCGTCTTTTACGAGAAAAGAAATGAGTTTGTCAGCAACAAAAAGAAGCCTAAACCTATTTGAAGAAGACAGTAAGTGTGGATTTGTGGTAATTTTACTCCTGAACACAAAGCTCTATAATATATGCAGCACTGAAATCTTTTCGCACTGAAATCAGCACTGAAATCTTATCTTTTCATTGCGCTTCACTCGATAGACTAATACAAAAACAAAACCAAGAAAATTGTTAGATGGATAACTTCACCATTGCATTCCTTTAAGCATGAAGTTGATGTTCATTTTGTGCAGATGGGATTTGATGATCTTTTCATGCTAGTTTAGGTGTAGACATGCAATTGCAGAACCAGTAAACCAATTAAAATGGATATGCAATTTTCGTTAACAGTATGTCTACGACTCTAACGCCATCATTAAAACTGTACTGCAACTAAAATGTTGCGTACTTTATGTACATGTTTGATGTTTTCTGGGGCTTGAACAAAAAATTCTCAAAATCAAACTGGAAAGATAGAAGGACACATCAAAACTAATCTAAAATATGTTATAAGTGATGATCTTCATTTCGAAGTATCTTGAAGCGAAAACAAAAAATAAAAACACCAACGGATTTTGATGTTCACAAAAAAATTAAATGTGGTCATACTCTTGTTAAAGTACAATCAAAATGCGTGTACTACCAAGACCAGGTTGCTGAGAAGAACAGCAATTGTCNCCAAATTTGGGCCTTAATTGACAACTTTCTGGGAAAGCATAATACTGTACTTTCCCGCTCCCACAGATGTTGGGCAGCAGTCGATACGCTTCCTTTTACCACAAAGTCAATTGTAAATGCTCTAAATTAAAGTTCCATTGATGCGTTTGANGTTTTACAAATCTTCTGTTCATTCATTGAAAACCCGAAGCGCAATACAAAAACACGTTATTCACCTTTTGTAGTTAAACTTATAATCTTATTTTTTAATTCTTTCAATCTCTAGATGGAATACACTTATCAATAAAGCAAGCACCAAAATATCAGCTGGACACCACGGTATCCATACGCTTGCACTACAATATTGATGTTTTTCTTGGCATCTTCACTCTCAGATGTTATCAACGGCTGTATGTATAATGGTGTTTTTCGAGACAACTATGAAGGTTGCCGAAGTAGTACTTATCTGTACATTGAGAGGTGAAAAAGTTCCTGCTTATTGTAACCCTACATCAGTATCAACATTCTTAAAAGCAAACTTTGTAAGCAGAGAGTACACTTAAGATTTCATGACTTTCTTGTTAAAAGCAAAAAGCAATCTGCTCTTCGAAAAACAATTTGGATTTTTAAACATTCATCTTGTCTGGTCATCAGACGCCTTTACAAAACGTTTCGAAGGAGTTTCGACGGAATCAATATTTTATGTGTGACAATTTTGGATTTAAGAAAATGGTTTGATTCATCAAACAACTCCACTTTACTGACTAAACCCAAATATTACGGAATTAGTAGAAATGCATTAAATCAACAAAATCGTACCTCCACCCTTTAAGCCTCGCACGGGCCACTTTTTGCAACTCCATAACTCGCCAGCCGATTGAGCTAGAGAGGTGTTCAAACCCTCTACGGATTCAGCAAGTCTTCTATTTTACTTTTTAAAAAACTTATTTTCGTTTTAGGGTCTCTGTGGATGACGTCACAACGGGGGCATGTTTTCGCGATTTTATGGCTGATTTATAGCTGGGGTTACCTGGCCCTGGGCCCCTACCCAAATGACCATTTTTTTGGCTCAAGAATGTTTTGGATTCTAGGCTATCATCCGAGTCTTTAGAGCCCTTGATTGACTTGCTAGCATATCTGGAGCCAATATTATGGCTGAAAACCAAAAATTGGGGAAAATTATATTCCCACAAACGCTGACCTTGGGTATACTATACCCATGGCCAAAACTCACCAGCAGATTGAGCTAGAGAGCTGTTCAAACCCCCAAAGACTCAGAAAGCCTTTTAGTGTAGAATTAAAAAATATTTACTTTTGGATGTCCGGTTTTTTGTTGATCTTTGCATAATTAGAGGATGTTTATGCAAATTTGTTTACATTTGGATGTCATCATCCTCTGGGAGCCGACCAAACGAGCTGATATCGTGACTCAAGGTTTTGTTGGATTCTAGGCTATAATACGAATCTTTAGAGGGTTTGATTGATTTTCTGGCGTTTCTGGTTCCAAAATTATGGCCAAACTTCCGAAAATTAATTATGGAAATCACCGCGAATTCCTTAGGGAATTCCTGAAATATTTGGAATTTTTTGGCACAACTTTTGAACCAGAAACGCTTGAAAGACGATCAAGGGCTCTAAAATTCGTACTATACCCTAGAATCCAAAAACATTTTGAGCCACAAAATCGGCTCATTGGATCGGCCGATGACGCCATCAAAAGAACCGTAAAACTTACCCCAGTCATGACATCATTGACCAAAAATCCCAAATCCAAAACTAAAAATTTTTTTTTTAATTCTAAATTACAACGAGTCTTTAGAGGGTTTGAACAGCTCTCTAGCTCAATCTGCTGCCGAATTATTGCTGGCCAAAATTTGGTCTGAGAGGGCAAATCATACCTTTTGTGTAACGTTTCCATTTTTGTCGAAAATTAGGTTTTTAGATATAATTTTGACTCCAGATATGCCAGCAACCAATCAGGGGCTCTGAAGACGCGGATTTTGGCCAAGTTTCCAAAAAAGTATGGGCCAAAAAATGGCCCGTTGGGTTGGCGCCCAGGGCCAGGTAAACTCGGCCAAAAATGCGAAAACCCAAAAATGCGAAAACCCACGTGTGACGCCACCCACAGAGAACCCCAAACCCAAAAGTGACAAAAAAAAATTTTCAATGGAATCTAGAAGACCTCCCTAATCTGTAGAGTGCTTGGACAGCTCTCTACCTCTAGTGGCTGGCGAGTTATGGCCAGAAACGTTTGGGCCACTATAGTGGCCAGTACGGGACTTAAAGGGACTGGATCAATGAAAGTCACATTAATTCCGTACATTTAATGACATGATACATAGGAAAAAAGGCTTTTGAGCACTGGACATAGTAGGCAACGGAGATGTAGTCGAGATCTCAACTTCGACACAGTATCTACAAACATAGCATGAGGGAAGGTTTTTATTTTTGCTTTTTTGACTCCAACTTTCCAGTCAGGCATACTTGTAGTGTACATTGTTAACGCTGCTCAACAAATGGTTGCTCTTTGGCTCATACTTGAACTGCGACTTAAAAACTGAACTGAAAATTTCACGTGAGAAACTTGTTCATCATATTTGCTTGCTCCATCTAGTTCATCTTCATGTGTGGTTCAATACATTTCTGTTTAAACACACAGGTCTCCATCCGCCATATTTTTGTATGCATCATAAATTTTCTCTCCACTAGTTTGAGTAAAGTACAATTCTTTTCACTCGTTCTCCTTCGTTGGAACTTGGAACTGCTGCATGTAAGTCTTTTCGATGAGGTTACGGCTGCAAACTATCAGCTGATAAATCTCGGTTTTACTTTAAGTACGAAATTTTGAAAGTAACGCAAGGTTTCATTTCATTTCATATATATAATAGAGAGGCAGAGTTCAGAAGACCGCAGGGCGTAGCGAATTTGCCAGCGGTCTCTGTTGATTACAGTAGTGAAACACAAACTATAGTAATCTTTTATTGAGCAATAGTAGTCGTCATAATAATGGATGAAAAAATCTGTTTTTGGCGAGTTTTCACTAGCTTCCAATTTTTCGTACAATGTAAATATGTTTTCAATACGTTACCCATATTGCTGCAATTGTTGGACGGTAACATCTGTAGAAGCCTCAAGACCCGATTTTGTGAGTCGCGGTGCTAAACATCAAATGGCTTGTCTCGGTTTCGAAACAAACAGGTCCAATCTCTATCCGGTTTGTCTCGATGTTTGGAACCCTTCGAAAGCAAGATTTTGTAAATTTCCTGCAATTCAGGTTGTTCAACTTTGGTCTGATCTATGACAAAGGAAAAAATACAAAAATTTGGATGAAGAGAAATTGAACAATATTGAAGTTTGGAAATGTGGATTATCTTTTTTTCTCACAGAAACACTTGCAATGAATTTACAGTCGGGTTTCAGTCACCAGCAGACAAGTTTTCAGATATTCAGTCTCGGTCCTGAAGATTTCTTTCTCGGTCTCGTCCTCTTTACAAATGTCGCAGCTTCGAATTAAGTTTAATCAAGTCTCGGTCAGTAGGTTGAAGTCTCGATTGCATAGCTGACGTCAACATTGGAATTGTTTACATTTTTCACCGCCGTGAAGTTCGGCGGAAAATTGGATGATTTCCTCGACCAGAAGATTGTTCGATGTTGTAGGACGGAGGCATCCAGCCACAATTCGCAGTGCATCGTCGATTTTTGAATCAATGAGTTGGTTGGGCACACTGCGAGACCAAACGGGAACACAGTGCTCTGCCGTTGATTGGACTATCATGCGGCTGATGTGCACAGCGTTTCTGCTCCAGCGCCCCATCCAGTTGTACCAAGCCGGATGTGCGACGTGGATGCTATATTTGCGAAGTGACTCGAGGTGTCGGCGGTTTGCAAGCTTCCTGTCCNGCATTTCTCCAAGTTGTTAGGCTCAGAGNAAAATAGCAGGGGTTTACCATCGAAGCGTACCTCTGTTCACGTCTGNCTTCCTTACGGCGGAGGTGGAAAACCGCTGACACTGTTTTGGTTGTGCTGAGCTTGCAATTTTAAGGTCTGGAGGTATACTGCTACATTCACAATGTTTTGGACAAAAACCTTCAATGAAATTTAATTTCTATCATTGTGCGCAATGCCCAGATTATCAGCTTATAAATACTTTTTGAAAGAGCGGTTGGCGAGTCACAGATGTAGATGTTAAGTCCAAACCTGGTTTGTATTTATTTTATAAAAAAATATTTTCGTTAACACAATTCCACGAAACAATTGCAGATGCATGGTCTTACGACAGTTTTACAGCGCGTAACCTATAGACGATACACTATGCATAAACTCTGCTGCATCGGAGTTTCAATGTTATTTGGTTTGTATTACGTAGTAGTCTCAACATATTGGAACATAAAAGCAGATGATAACAAAAAGAAATTTGTCTAAAGCAGCAGTGATGCAATTTCGTATTTGTCAAGATATTAGGGGCAACTCTGGGTATAGCTACATGCGCTGCAGCTGGAGAAAGCGACTATCAATTATGGTCTTGATTGCATAAAAGCTTATTTTTCGTACTTTTATCCTCCCTGACTCCAATACCTGCCTGGCCCCGGTACAATGCACATTTTGTACCCCACTCTCAGAGGCCCTATCTGCAACACCGCCATGAAAAGCTTCATTCAGACGTTAAAGTAGTTTATCCCCCTGAAAGCAATCTTCCGAGAAATAAACTCTCTAAACATTGTTCGATGGGTTTCAAACCCAGCAATCTTTTACCGCAGTACGGTTAAAAGCAACGACAACGTGACAGAAGCCTCACTCAAATCCACCTGGAATATTGTTAAAACCAATAGGCCTGTTACGGACGGAGAGTTTCTGAAAACTACATTTGTTGGTTATTTTAACTCACTCTTTTCTGAATGTAAGAACAAGGATGACATCAGGGCCGGATTTACCTATAGGCTATATAGGCCTAGGGCCTCAAGATCCAAGGGGACCTCCAGGAAACTGTGGTACGCATAGAATCAATTGCCGGTAGGCTATATGATCAGTTCGACAATTATTCATCAAAAGTTTATGACTTAATCATTCGTGGAATTTAGTTTTTTTCACCTATTCAGTTTCCGTATTGATAACACCAGTGTCTTCCAACGAATTTCCATGAATCTCAATATGACCGTTGGCCAAGTCGCATGCCGACTATTGTGTTGATACACTGAATGCACGTTGGCTGCGTCCTGTATATGCTGAATTGTACCGATTGTTACGTGTGATTCAGGCGAATGAACTTGTGACTGTGCGTGTATGAAATGCACCTGATCAAAGCTTAAAAGTTGCACTGTAGATAAGAGCTATAAGAGCTATGTGTACACTCTGCACGTTGTGTAGGGCTAGCAGTAGTATCCCACAATAAAAACGTAGTTGCTTCTTCTGAACAAGACTGCAGTTTTGTTAGCGTTTCTATTACGTAAAGCTGGTTTGATATTTTTAGATGCGATTTTTCTTTAACAAAGTCATTCAGGAATCAGATTGCTATTGAGTACTTTCGCAAGCTTGTACTTCTCCCATTCTGAGCAATTCAGAGAAGATCTTAATGACCTTGAATAGCAAGCAAAAGTCACTTTGCCAACTGGCAACCACAGAACTCTTACCCCAAGGAGGCAAAGAAAAGGGCAACACCAAGAAAATGAGAAAGGCGCGTTTGGGTCTGATGCCCTAGAGTAGTGGTTCTTAGTTTATCCAACACTGCGGACCCTAGTTTGATGGTTACTAGAAGGTTTTTTAAAGATTCAAAAGAATTAAAACTGAATTAAAAGGTTGCAGTGTTCCAGCAGAGTTGCCCACACTAAGCAATCGGTGCATTAAAAGTGCCAAACTTAGGCAAACGAATTTCAAAGAATTACAAGATGATTTTGTTATGAAGAAGGCCAAAACAAAAATATTTTTAACTTCTTTGCTGTGCTCTGTTCAGTCTTACCTGATTCAGTGATTGTAGCATTTTGTACGTTTTTCAATAATGACAGCGTAAAGAAGTTTACAACACTCACGTCGCCACGGGGAGCATTCCCTCCAGATTGGAATATGAAACACTGTAATCAGTGGAGATTTCATCAAATTTTCAGAAAGTCAAGTCCCCATGCGCAAATGTAAAGCCCCCTATAGTGAAGACTTTCTAGCGACGATTCTGGTTTAAATCTCACATGCTTTCGCGCGACCGTTTCCTTGCGACATGCATTCGATTCTTAGCAGTTTGAAAAAGTAGCAAACGCGCGAATCGTGAACCGACCAGTTGCAACCATTTGGGTGCGTTTTACTTGACATGTTTTGCTCGTGGTAAGCGAGTCGCAACGTCGTCAACACGTTGTGCTTCAACGTCTTTATGCCACCGCACATACGTGCAAGGTGTTTGTTTTTTCGAGCACAAAGAAAAATCAGATGTGCAACTTATAAAACTGTAGGCCATGTGTTGCTTCAAATGTTTAACCATAACATTTCCAGTTCGTTTCCCTGCAAAAATTGATAATCCTGTTCCCGCCAGCCAAGTACAATTTCAACAATTCCGCGCCATTGAACGCTATTGCGTCGAAGGCAGAAAAAAAGCGCAGTGATCGTGGGGCTCTCTAGTAATGATTTAGAATTTTTTATTGACCGTACTTTTAGAGTGTCCACATTGTCATTTGCGGAGGGGTCATCTGAACAGAGACTGAAAATTCAATAAAAAGCCAAACATTGCTGAAAGAAGGCCAGAAAAAGGCCAAACCGACTGTTTAAAGACCAAAAAAGAAATTTCTTCGAAATTAAAATTGAATCTTGCTCGGCACTATACTGGAGCACTGATCTTCCCTGACTTTTCTTGGTTTGCGAAATTGCAAACTTTGGGTAAAATGGTGCCACAGTTTGCATGCTGATCCATCGGCAGCATTTTGCACGAAAGTCTCCCCATTCACTTACGATCAGATTCATCAGAGCCCATCCACTCCGACGTAATTATCGCATTTTCTATCGCAAAGACGCAGTCCTCTCTGCAAGCGGTGAGACTGTTTAGTGCTTACAACACAACAGACACTACACAGTGCAGTGAGCTCATACATTTCCAGCAATGTGTTTTGGCCTTTTGGCTCTTTTTTGGCCTTTTTTACTCTGAAGTACCGGTACATTCTTCTGTAGGAAAATATTGCTATTTCCATTTTTTCGGGAACTCATTTGCAAATGATCACGTAAAAACTTAATTTCGAATCTCGCATCCCTCAAATAGAAATGATACCAGAATCCGCGCATCTAATATAATATTTGTCACAAAAATTTGCAAATGAGTTCCCGAAAAAATGGAATAGCAATGTTTTCCTACAGAAGAATGTACCGGTACTTCAGAGTAAAAAAGGCCAAAAAAGAGCTAAAAGGCCAAACACATATTTTTGAGGCCAGCCAAATTGAGATGAAAGTCAAAAAAGGTCAAAAGGCCAACTCAATTTTGTAGGCCAGTCAACTTGAAACGAGGCCAAACTTTTGAAACTTGTCCTGAAAACGCCAACCTGGCAACCCTGAAGTCTGCTATAAGGGGCGGCAAGTTTGGAGAGAGCCTGGGGCGACAGATTGTGCTGCTGCGCTATTGCCACTGGTCCACAGCACGATTGCGGAGTCAGACGTAAAATGTCCGATTCCGACTCGTACCTTCCAAAATTTTCCGAATCCGATCGTTCCAAAATTTCCGAATCCGATTCCTGATTCCGACCCCTTCAACCTAACGCGAATGAAGTTTGGCTGTCAAGTGTCAATAATGACAAAGAAACAAGCTAAAATTATTTTAGAAATAAGCATTTTGTTATTATCGCTAGATACATGAGCTTCGAATTAATATATTTATTTAAAAACCTGTTCAGGTAATACTTCAAACCTGAGTGTATGGGTAACACCAACCAAAATGGCAAGTGTAGGTTTCAGGAGCACAGGCGCATTTTTCAACAACTCAGCAATCATTTGTAACCTCACCTGACTAGAAAAAGCAAAACTGTGGTATTTGGAAATATATATTTTTTTCAAAATAAAAATTTATTCCGTGGGAGGCAAGCAAGGTGACTCTTGCCAAAACGGTAAAATTCCTTTTACAGGTGCAACCGAGGTTAATTATGAGTCACCCGTGTCGACTCAGCTTGTCTTATCGGTGAATTACCTCATGGGACGCTGTTACCAAGATTGCCCGTCAGTCAGAAAAAATAGCATAGGAAACCAGATGTTCTACAACAGCACAGCTTTTGCGCCACACGTGAGGAAGCCACGCATCTTGGCCGCAATCCCCCTTTCTATACAAAACTTATGCATATTTCGTTAGGACTGCTCGACAGAATGCTCCGAAAAAATCAGCTACTGAAGTAACCAGGTTAATAAGTGTGTCATAAGTCTTTTTAAGATTTAGTTGAAAACTGACTTAGGCCAAGCTGGCTTTCCTGAGCCGGGTAGAGTATACTATATATAAAAAATAATTTTGTGGATTTACAGAGTCTGAATCGGACAAAAAATATCCGACTCCAACTCCTAGTGTTCTTAGCAATCTGACCCCGACTCAAACAAAAACCTCCGACTCCTAGCGACACCGACTCCGCAACCCTGGTACGTAGGGTTGATTTTTGTTAAATGAGTCAAATATGTCAATGAAGATGTGTTCTATCAAAACCACAGACACCTTGTGTCCTTGATCTTGTTGTCTTTACATGAATGGGTGACAAGCAACAGCACCAAAACCTGGAAATATGATGATTGCACGCAACAAATGACAAGCATATGACGTTTCCATGGCAGAAGTATTCAAAGTTTCAGTAAAATTGTTTGCAAAATGACAAAACATCAAACTGAAATAAGTCTGCTAAAGCACCACAAACTGTAATGTAGAAGATTCAAGATGTTTCTGAATTTCGTAAGTTGTGCAAATCGAGGTTCGTCGTGGATTCGAAGGCCAGGTTGTTGCTGCCTTTTGATGTTTGATTCACTCTTTGCTTCCTCACACCGTTTTCGTTGGACAATTTGTAACATAATAAACGGTACGTGTAGATGGGGTGAATGAAAGAAAGGAAACACAATGCTAAAAGCAGGATATTAACTTGCAAGAGTGAAGGTTGTAGCCGAAAATACGGACAAAACACCAAAAATTGGTGAAAATTTCAGTACCCACAAACCCCAGTCTGGGGTGGAAAACACCCTTTTTCTAAACGGTCATCACTCGCCAGCGGATCGAGCAAGAGAACTGTTCAAATCCGGTCTGAATGGGGAAAGACTTGTAGTTAGGCTGAAAAAAAAAATTTTTCGCAGTGCGATTTCGGCCTTTTTGGCTATGTTTACAAAACCACAGGTTGTTTTGACAGGTTTCTCTAAACAATCTGTGACGTCAGCGGCCCGTGGGAGTACGTGAATCTAGCAGAATCAACTGCGCGAGATTTAAATGCGTTCTAGGCTATAGTACGAGGTTTTAGAAGGTTTGATGAAGTTTTTAGCATTTCTGGTTGATGAGTTATGGCAAAAATGGTAGAATATTAATATGGGAAATCCCCTGAAGGCCCTTGGGCATTCCTGACATATTTGGAATATTTTTGGCATAACTTTTGAACCAGAAACGCTAGAAACTTGATCAAGGGCTCTAAAAACGCGTATTTTAGCCTAGAATCCA
>JGI24158J21664_10007773_pt1 | contig 14251 bp, 6 predicted proteins | sample Ectturendosymbi3_FD_21664 | JGI IMG/M metagenome (IMG submission 21664) | reverse complement strand
AAATGACAAGTACGTTCTCCGACGAAACAGCAACGCATACGATTATGAGATCGTTTTTCACGATAGCCAGCAAATCCACTGGTGTAGGAGGCTGGGGTGCAGGCGGTGCAAGCGCACCCCCAAAACTCATGATTTGGTGAAAATCCGAACAAAATGACTTAAAATCTGTGGAAATTTGGGCATAATGTGTGAAAACCTTTGCAAAATCGCTGCATGTGCTTTGATATTGCAAAAATGGCACCCAAAATCAAAGTGCAGACGCTTTTTTAATTTTGTTTTGGAGGTCATTTTTTATTTAGTTCTTTTCGGGCAAGTTTGGGGGAAATTTGGTCAAAAGTGGTGCTTGAAGTTCTTTGATTTGAAAAAATGCACCCTACATGGTAAGAAAGCAGGGATAGAAATGGAGTCGTTTTTTTTATTTTGGAGACCATCTTCTTTGGAGTTTTTTTCGGGCAAATTTGGGGAAACATGGGCAAAAACCCTTCGCACCCCCAAAACTCTGCCTGCTTTTACACCTATGATCAGAGCTACCTAAAATGGGAATAATGTCATAGCAAATGCAGTTTATTCATGTTCTGTTTTTGAATTACTTCTTCAGCAATAAATATGTTTTCCATGTATATGCAACTGCACAATCGTCGTCTGAAAATGTGCTTGACATTTAAACACTTCACTCCGGTCGTGGGACTTCAGGTGTCACTTATTAGTGTAAGAAGATCCGTTGTACTTCTAACCAGGCCTGGAATACGTTTCAGACATTGTTTTTTTCTGATCTACGGATAGCCAAAAGAGTGTGAAACACTAGAACGCAACATGCTTTTGGTCGCAAAAGTCTCCAAACGTTTTTGTCAGAGGTCAACATAAGCTATCACACAGCAGTTCCAAGGTCGGACAGTTTACGTAATGTGATTGTTTCGGGATATGTTACATTCCACCAAATCAACAAGGTTTTTGTAAATATATTTAATTTTTCATTGTTGACAATATATTTTCGCGGCCGGATAAAAATGGCTTCGCGGGCAGGATTTGTCCCGTGGTCTGTAGCGAGGATGCCCCTGCTTTACAGTATATCTTTTAAATATTTTTTGTAGCTTTATAAATTGTTTGGGACACCAACAGTGTTTGCAGGTAGCTTGTGCAAAACGAGACCATTTTTTGGGTTCCGCTTCAAACATTTTCTGAATGAAAGAAACTGTGGTAATTCCTTCAAAGATCGCATTATTCGACCAAAAAGCACCCACTTTCTTGGCCTACAAAACGTAACCACTTTTGTGTGATATAGACTACAACAATTTATCGCAGACAACCGTGGATATTTAAACAAATGAAGAACCTTTTACCGTCCCAATATTTGACTGCACCCCCCAAGCCTCAGGTCTGGATCCGCCACTGGCAGCATGTATAACTTCAGTGAAAGATGAAAACACTGTGCATTTGTGTACGTACAATAAAATATCTTAGTCAACAAGCTATGTAGTTACAGCTCAGGACACTGTAATTGGCACAGACTAAGTGTACAAGAAGCAGTTTCAGCAGCAGTTGTACGAGGAGCTGCGCATCAAAATGCTTTCTTGGAAATCCATCGCGTGAGAGTTCCTTTTACACATACAGAGATTTCTTGGAAATCTTTCATGCGTATCCTATCGCGTGTGAGATTTCTTTCTACGCGTGAAGAGCTTTCTTGGAAATCTTTCATGCGTGTCCTGGACTCAAGTGTATAAGTTAGATACAGCACAGCAAAGTTTCAAGTAAAATAATGATCCGGGCATTGGTTGTGGTTTTTAACTGCCAAGACATAAATAGGAATGCAATTATTTTGAATTATTTTGATGTTTATTTAGTCACGTTTTGATTCTAACCAGGGTTTCTTGAGCCAACTTCAGTCGGCACTAAACTTCATCAACCAAAGCCATGCCCTTTTCACTGGCAATCTTTTCCTGATTTCAGCACTTCTTTCAGTTTTGTTGGCTACGTCTGCAACAACTGCGTATTCAACGAATTTCCCACAGCAATTTTATCCTATATACGATGGTTTCGAAACGTGAATCTACACTAAATGCGCTGACAAATTCGAATAATGGGCTTTCAGCAGGGTTGGGTTACAGTGCTAAAAAAGAAGTGTGGGAACGCACCCAAAAAATTAGCCGCCTTCAACAGCACTTCAAACTCGTTTTTAAATCAGTACTTAATCGAGTATTCACTTTCATTGCACTATAAAATAAATGAAATATGAAAAAGTGTGAAACACGTCCAAAAAATGTGGGAACGCCGTTCCACGCGTTACCATTGCCACCCCACAACACCCCTGCCTTTCAGGCATACTTTCATGTTGAAAACAAACATGGTTCTGTTGGAAAACTGCAAGCAAATAATCGCTGTAGTTACCGTTCAGCACAACCAAACGTCTTTATTAGCGTTCGTGCGAGTCAATCGAAGAGAGGCTTAGACAAAGCGTGGGCACATAGGCTTGTCCTGCATCATGCTGGTCCTTAAGTGTTCACAATTTGCATTGCTTAAATTTTTCATAATATTGAACTCATGGAGCACACTGCTAATTCACTGATTGTGGCTTTGTGTCTTTCGATATCCGGGGAAAAAATACTTGTAGGCCAAACTCGTTTGCTAGAGACGTATGTGATGTGTTCGAAGTCGAGCTGGTAGTTTCATATAGTATTTGTTAGTGAAACACTTTGTACCAAACATCAACATAAAAACACTGTGTACCAAACATAACATAAAGCCAGATATGAGATGTCATATGCTCTCATGTCTGCTTTATTTTTTGCTTTATGTTATGCGGCTAAAAACACCTGCTGTTTGGACTCTACTATCCAGACTAAAAAGTAATGTTTTTGCAGACAACAGTGAAAATTGCAGACAGGGAAAAATCAGAACCATTTGATGAGAGCTTTCTTCACGGCATTTGAAGCACATACTCATAACTTCGCAAAAGGTCATTCACACTCGTTGGTTATTCATCATTAAAACCTTTTGATGCAACAGCATTTTTAAGTTTTTCGGTGAATTTCTGCGTCGTTCCAATTCAGAACAATTAAAAGTGACCTAGGTCGTAGCGTAGTTGTTGAGTATGCTTCGTTTAAATGTGTCACTAATCAAAAAACAAAACATGGTGTGCATTGCAGATTTTTATACCAATAAAGCGAAATGATGGAAGTGTTTTCTGTAGGCAAACGTACGAACAAAGGTCTGTAATTTGTCATCAACTTTTAGAGTTACGATCATGAGATAAAAAGGGCTATAACATTACGTTATTTGGATTATTCTGAAGACAGCGGTTGCCAGCAAATGATTGAGGAGTTTTTTGTATAAACTGTCAAAGATTAGGATCTATAGAAAGAAATACTTTCACAACCAAGAATCAGGCACTACAATGTTTACAAAAGAAATATTTCGCCTACTGAGAAATCACCTCCAGCTCTGCGAAGTGCAGGAAAGTATAAAGATTAAATTAAATAAAACCCACAACCAATGAAGTTCACCATTTGATCACACTGAAAATACTATAGGAATCAACCACCTATCCAGCAAAAGGTAAGGTAGATGCCACTCCCAGAACAACTATACAAAAAGACGTTTCAGGTGAATAGCGACGCAACCAAAAAATAAACAACAGAGCAACGGAATCTCCATCGCAGTTAGAAAAAAGGGATCACTGAAAAAAAATCAACGTCACCGCTGCCCATTCGCGCAAAAAGGTTTTCAAGACTGCATCTCAACATAAAACCTGCGGAGCTCGTTCCGCAGACTTCGCAACTCCGCTTTTGGGCCAGCTCTACCGCTAACAGCAAAGAAAACTGCTGAGTCAGCTTGAAATTGTTGTCTTAATTATGCTGGTTGACAAACGTGTTGTTTCTGTGCTAACTATGAGGGGCTGCAACCATGAAAATAGAAGAATTATTTGCGATATGGCTTACAGTTTGAAGCGGGGGGACAGTGTGAGCAGCTGTGAAATTCATTAAACCCTGAACGTCGAGCCACTTCTCCGGATTGACATATCTAGGCGGAACCGCCCCACAACATGAGACTTGAATTCCCCAAAGACCTGTGTCAGGCAGGCTCTGCTGGTTGCATCCAGTGACAAAGGACATGAAAGCGTCTAAGGACCAGGTAGCGTGATCAGATCACATCGCTAAAGTGACGCGGCCCCTTCCATGTGTGAAACCAGTAGAGACAGCAGCGACTGCTGAGAAGAATGAAATGTTTTGAGACCTCCGAAACCTGTGATGGATGCATCAGGGTTCATGACGTCAAACGCGATGGTCTATGAAAATTTACCAATATTGGCCGTCGAATTTTGTGAAACTTAGCGACAATGCCAACGGCCAGCACTAATCTCACAAGAAAGAAAAGCGAGAAGAAAACTTTGCAGTACGGGCAATATCGATGAAAATTGGTCAGAGACAACATTTTTTTGCTAGCGTTTGTTCCCAAACACCGAGAAAGTTGTCAAACCCGTGCACAAATTCCTAGTTTTCAGCGCAACTCTCGAACTTGCTCGATTATCATAAAAGTGTCTGAAAGCACAGTAAAGCCGATAGCAACTGCCGCCGATGAACTCCATAAAAATATAATCTTCCAAATCCAAACACAAACAGAACCGATTGTTCACTGCACGTCGTGCGTTATGAATAATGTGAAAAGTTGTAGGTTGTTCAGCTGCAAGTGAGGCGACGAACAGAGTGGACACTTACTCTTTACTGATTTTTAAGAAAATATATTGGTCAAAATCTTATCTAGCACATAATACAATTACCATTGTGTAATTTTGTGACGACTGACACGCATGCATGGCTGCTTTCATATTAACTCATACTACAAGCAAAAATAGGCATGCTACAAATGCAGCGGATAGAATACGCCAAGCAACCAGGGGTAAACACTAGAGAAAGAGAGAAAAAAAAAGAAAATGATAAACAAAACGAAGAACAGCCAGTCTTTATCGGCATTCCATCAACTTGAAACAGGTTAGAGAATAGCGCAAGCATGACATTAGCAGTCATTGTTAGAAAAAAATTTCAGAACGTTAATTGCCCCGTTACCACATCCACAACGAATTGTAACATCCAAGATTTAATATTCCCAATTTTTCAGAGCAACACTTTGAAGAAATTACCTAATGTTCTTTACCCGGTGTAATATTGTGAAATTGTCTCGTGATTCGCGAGCGTGTTTCAAATTGACTTCCGTAGTGATTTGCATGCATGCCAATTCATTTCGATCAGGTCTTTAAGTTAAAGTAACTGGTCACCAAGATAGGACCTTCATGTACAGCAGGGGTCACCAACCTTTTCGAAAGTGCGAGCTACTTCTTGTGTACCGGTTTATGCCAAGGGCTACTGGTTTTATACATGCTTCTGAAATAAGAATTTTGCTCAATTTACCTTTAATCATTTTAGTACTGATTATTCGTTAATGTGAAGACGTTCATCATGCTAAGGTTATTTTTAGAACAGGGCCGCGGGCGACCTACATGGTCCTTGCGGGCGACCTGGTGCCCGCGGGCACCACGTTGGTGACCTCTGATGTACAGTATACCAAAGTGTGCTTTGGTCTCAACTGCTCTAGTGAAGATCTTTGCAGTTACTGCAGATGTTTATTACAAGAAGTTAAATGTTGTTCAAAAAAACACTAGATTTGGATTTCTTCAAAAGGAATTCCTGAATGAAATAAGGTCAAAAACAAAAAGATGGACAATAAAGAACAGACGCAAATTTGTGAAGAATGAGCAGCGTGAGTGTGATTAATTAAAAATACAACGAGGTGAATGAAAAATGTTTTGGTGCATATTACTGCAATTTGCTCTTTCCTGCAGCATTACAAATTGAACACAGCACTTGTACGGCACACAATGGGCTAGTTATAGGTGCTCAATGATTCAATGAGTCTAAATATGTTGCAAAANCATTTCATTACATCCGCTGATTGAGAAAGAGTTCAGATATTTGTTGATGGTTGTATACATACGCATCATCAGTGTTTCTTCAGGCATAGATAGGATTGGTATTTCATATGAATTACTGCAAACATGTTGTTCAACACGGACTTTGCGACTGATTTTAAACATGTAAGCTAATATAATAAGTTAACTGTTTGAACGTATTTGAAAGAAAATCAGTATTTATTTTCAATTTTATTTTCAGCCAGATGTTCAGTTCACATTTGCAGGTTTGTGAGGTTTAAATATTTTCCCCCAAATGCACAACGTAATGGCCGAAACTAAGAAATCTCATAAAAGAAAGAACATGAGCAGTGAGTTACACGACGTTTTCAAGAAAAATCCTCTCAGCAAATTGAACGGCGAGCAGAGTAATGATGTACAAACGGCTGATCCTTACGCTGAAGATGCGAAGCGTAAAAAGTATTGGAGAAGTCTGCAGTCCTTTAAGCCTCTAAGGTTTTCCAGGTAAGAACTCGTTGATTCGTTAGTTGTTTCCACTAAGTAACCAATTCCTTAGTTGTTTCTACGTTTGTGAGCTTTGCTGGAGTGTGTCGAGCACTCTAACGCAACAGCTTTCCACGAACCATCAAAATAAATAACGTCTAAACAAGACGAATCGAATACTGAAAACATCTTTGCTCTTTCAGGACTAAGCTGCCGGCACCTGTCGACAATGCAAACTTCTTTTCGTTCATGACTTTTACTTGGCTCACCGACACAATACTCCGCGCTCGCAAGAATTTAACCATCGAGGACCTTCCAGCTTTGTCCAAATACGATGGAGCAGAAGCGGCAACCGAGAGGTGACTGACCGTGCCAAAGAATTAGGAGAAAACGTGTTTCGAAAGTTCATGAGCGTCATTGCCGATGTCATCTGTATGTGTTTGAATCAATGTAACTCGTGGATTACACGGCAACAGCAAGGTCTGTTTCATCTCACAGCAGGGTCGTAACGAGGTTAGACGGCGCCGGGGGCAGCAAGCAAGTTTAGCGTCCCATGTTCGAACCTGAACGAAATTTACTGTATTGAAGAAAGTACTTTTGAAATTATTGGGACTTTTCGGCGCCCCCAGCAAACATTTGGCGTCCCCCGCAGTGATTCGGTGCCCCCTAATGATCCGGCGCCCGGGGAATTGTGTCCCCCTTGTCCCCCAATCTTTACGCCCCTGTCTCACAGTATGCAAAATCTTACAGACTTTCAGCCATATCAAATCTTTAGGAGGCCTACTTTTGCTCCAGCAATATACCTGTATTTTACACGAATATGTTTTTTAGATTTCGTAAGATGAATCAAAATTCCTTAAGCTTTAATCATAATCGAAAAAATGAAATTTTCATTCAAACCTCAACAAGATTATGTTCGATCTGTGTGATTAAATATTCGATCTAAATCAAATGGAACTTCTTGGCAACATAAACAAGACACATTCTACCGAAATACTGAATTATTCGGAATGATCACAGCAAATGATGTCAATAGGAAGGGATCGAGCAATAGATCCGCATCTTTAGAGCCTTTGATTGGCCTTCTAGCGTTTGTGGTTAGGAATTTATGGCCTAAAAGCAACAAAATTGATTAATTATCCACTAGGGAATTAATTAATTATCGATTTTTTGGCTGTAACTTCCTAACCACAAAGGCTAGAAGGCCAATCAAAGGCTCGAAAGATGCGGGTTTTCTTCTGATTTCTTCCACAAAAACGAAACAAAAATTGCCCCTTGATCGTGGGAGCCAGGGCACCATGACCCCATAAAAACGTTAAACGTTCCTCAATTTTGACGTCGCCCACAAAAAAAGTTCAAATCCGAAACTTCCCAATTTTTTTAAATCGAACCTACAAGACATTCCGCATCTTTAGAGGGTTTGAACAGCTCTCTAGCTCAATCGGCGGGCGAGTTATAGCCGAATATATTGGCGCCACTTTGCGCCAAAATTTTGGCGCATGCTGGAATTAAAAGGCAGCTTGATCCTATTTATCGACACCATGGGTGCTTTCCACCTTGGCCGGTTTATGCACCGCCACACGTGTTGCCCCACAAGATGCAAAAGGGTCCTTTTGAAGGTTGGGATGACGTCAGTAGCATTTCAGCTGAATAAATCATACTCTTTTCTCTCGAATAACCTGCATATAAAGCTGCGGCTTAAGGAAAATGTGGGTTATGGTATGCTTCTTTGTGATACATGACGTTACGTTCACCCCTTTCAGATTGATCCGATTATACGAGGAAGATGGGAAAGCACACAATGGAGTTCCATCCATTCAGAGAGCCGTGTTCCGCTACATCAGAACCCGAATGATAGCATCATCGGTGATAGTATCGTTTGCAGTTTCAGCTGCAGTAATCGGCCCGGTGAGTAAACCTCGGTATTGTCATATATCCTTCCTTTGTTTAAACTACAAAAGACTTGTTTTGTGGGGAAGTATAGTGCTGCTGTTGTTAATGCCGTGTTTATCTACTCCAGGGGTGGGGAACCTGCAGCCCGCGTGAACATTTGATATGGCCCGCATCAGAATTTTCTTATTTTACCCAATTTAGAGTACAAAATCGCTTCAAAACGAAGCTCCATGATAAGCAGGTGCTATAGATAGTATGTCATAAGATGCCTCTATCCCTCGTAGTAAGATAAAGGTAAAATTTTAAGCTAAAATCAATTGTTAATTGCGGCCCGCCAGCGATAATCCACGATTTATGCGGCCCGTGATAGCAAATAGGTTCCCACACCTGATCTACAACCCAATTTAAACACGCTATCTTTAGTTCATTTTTTTGCGTCCGAGTTAATGCTTTCTTAGTTAAGAAGCTGCAAAACCTTTATTCCAGACTTAGCTACTGTAGGTTCTGCCCATGTTTGCTGATAGATGTATGTAATTTCATTCGATGCAGGCAACATACTGTAATTCTCAGCCGTGAAACGTAAAATCACCTCAAACACATCGTGGTGTTGATTGTCCGCTAAGCTGTATTGCTGCTTTGCCGAAGTTAGTTAGTTGTGTCATAATGAGGGCTGAAAGACTATTTATAATTTTATTAGGCCTTTCTAGTCGACAGACTGGTTAACTTCGCTTCGTTGTCATCCCCTTCTCTTCGCTACGGCATCGGTCTTTGCTTTGGATTGATGTTAACCGAATTTTGCAGATCGCTGATGTTTGCCCTGATGTGGGCGATCACTTACAGGTGAGCTTTTATTTGGAGCATCAACAGAATCATGCGTTTGCTCTCTATAAGATGTTTGTTTAAATAGCCCACACCGACTTTCCAAAATTCCGGACTCAGGGTCCTTAACATAAAGTGAATGAAGTTTGGCTGTCAACAATTTTGTAGCAACTAGCAATTAATGGAAATCGTGGTACACAGCAAGAATTCACTGTTTCAACAAAAGTTCCAAAAGAAATTGTACCGTTTCAACAGGAATTCCAACATGGGAGTGTGATGTAAAAAATGATCCGATTGGACTTCCGGAGTCGGAGTCAGACAAAAAAATCCGACACCGACTCCGAATCCTAGTGTCGTAAGGAATCCGACTCCGACTCCACCCAAAATCCTCCGATTCCTAGCGACACCGAAACCGATTCCGTAACCCTGGCTACGATCCCTCAAAATTGGTGTCCCACAGGGATTCGTCTTGGCAACCCTTCCCTTCAACATCTACACCTCTGACTTGCCAGTCACCATCCCCAGAAAGCATGCATACGACGACTATCTATCAATCATAAATGCTGATGGAGGCTGGCAAGCAGTGGAAGGAGTGCTAAGCAAAGACATGACGATTACAGAATAGGTAAATAACTGGGGTTATAGCTCAGGACTACAGAACCAGTGTCGGCAGTCTTCCATCTTAACAAGGAAGCTAAACGTGAGCTTAAAATCATCTTCAACGGGGAAACCCAGTCCTCTTGCTGCGACCCAAACTACCTTGGAGTAACGTTGGACAGGTCCCTCACGCATCGCCGACACCTCGAGTCACTTCGTAAAAAGCTGACATCACGTGTCGCACTCTTGAGGCGGCTTGCTGGCTCGGGATGGGATGCTGATGTAACAACGTTGCGAACAGCCACCTTAGCTCTGGTCCTTTCAACCGTAGAGCAGGGATTGGCAATTATTTTTGCTTGGGGGCCACTGTGATAAGGCCGCATTTGGCGGAGGGCCGTACCTTTTTATGGGAGTAGAAACAAGCCTCGATTTATAGCCTCAGCACTGATATTTACTATAAGTTGGAGGAAATTTCAGATTTGAAGATTTTCCTGAATGCTTCTGCGGGCCACTGAAAACGCTGTGACGGGCTACATTTGGCCCGTGGTCCGCTATTTGTCCACCCCTGCCGTAGAGTACTGCGCTCCTGCCTGGTGCCGTAGTGCTCACTCTCGCCACATTGACCTTGTCATCAACGACGCCTTGCGAACTGTGACTAGAAGCCAGCGTCCAACACCAGCGGAAAATCTTTCTATTCTCGCTGGCATCCAATCTACTGAGCTTCGTCTCAAAGGAACCACACTGTCTCTAACACGCCGTGCACTAGAGCCTGAACATCGGCTACACTCCTTGATCACCTGTCCACCGGGTTGGAATGGATGGCCTCTAAAATTGATACACCCATTTATACCCGCCACACAACAACTCATCAGTTCATCTGACAACGACAAACGTGCGGTGCTCTGGGCGGATCACCGATGAAATGCTGAGTGGTGTAGAGCACTACGAGACTCCGTACTTTCATCCCCGATAGCGGCACCCACCCTCCTGGACTAGCCCTGCCAAGAACAGCGTGGGTCCTGCTTAAGCGCCTCTACACCGGTGTCGAACGTTTGTGCTCCTACTTACACAAAAGGGGCATGGCCCCTTCTTTGGCTTGTGAGTGTGGCGAAGAGGAACAAGCCGTTGACCATGTTGTACTTCACTGTCCAATCCATCGACCTCTCCATGGAGTGCGTGGCCTGGCGGTTCTGGATGACGAGACAATCGAATGGCTGCTCAACACCTTCCCCGAGATCTAGTGTGGTCTACCAGTGGATTGAAAGAACTCACCCAAACAATGAAGAAGACGATCTGGGACAGTTCGGCGACACCGTGTCGGCGACCGCCCTTTCGGCAATGGTGGTCGCAAACGTTTTATATGAAAAAAAGGGTGTTTTTGGAAAACTTCAAATTTTAGACTACAAACGATGATTGCTTGATCAGTGCTTCTGTTGTCATTCTGAGGGCCAGGGGCCAGTGTGGCGTCCCTTTCGCCGGGAGTTTGGAAGAGCTTAGTGCGACCATGTGTGTAAGGAAATATGGCTTGTGACGTTTCTTTCTGCTGGCATGAGGCGCTTGTGAGTTTACACAAAAGTTAAGTCTGAACAGCAATTATTGTTTGAGCTTTCGCGTTGTTATCATTCTGATTGCATTTCACAGCTAATCTAAGCGTGAATCGGAAAAACTTCATCAGATGTACGTTTCTACATAATCGCAACTTGATTAACTAAACGTAACGTACCTGTTGACTGATGCAACTTTGGTTGGGTAAAGTCTATAGGATTTCTGCATAGCGCAGGGGTGGCCAAACTTGCTCTATATATGATCCGCATATCGTAATACCCAATTTGCAAAGAGCACAACATAAAAAGTTAAAAACACGAATTTATTTGCAATCTGCGGTTCTGTGACATAATAATTATTTTTGGAACGACCTGCAAAAGTAATACGGGTCGGCACGCTAGTGCCATTTTACAATATTTCTACTCTTTGCAATAGAAATAAAAAATAAAACAACAAATAGACAATATTTCGGAAAGCCCAAAGAGCCGCAAGCAAAGATTCGAAGAGCCGTACGCGGCTCGCGAGCCGCAGTTTGGCCGCCCCGGGCATAGTGTGTCTTGTCGTCCGGAATTAAAAAGCTAGCACGATGTAAGCATTGTTGCGCTGTGTTGCTACAGTTTGGAATTTTGACTAGAAGTACACAAAGCAAGCTCAGAAACCCTTGTTTACTGAATGCACGTGTTTGGCTAAATCAAATATGTTGTTTTTAGAACCGCGATTCGGGCCCGAGGTGCTGTGTTGACAATGGCTTTCAAGAAAATTGCTCGTCTTCGAAGTCTGAAGGACAAGTCTATTGGAGAGGTTAACTGCTAATTACTTTCTGTCTAATCTATTCGCATTAACTACTACGTGGAATGATATCAGCACATATGGTCCCAATGAAAGGTTACTTTGCAATTATATCAACGTTTGTAAAGTGGCTCGATTTGGAAACACAGGGCTAACGTTCATCGACATGCATTACAGCTTTGCGACAAGCCTCAAGTAAAGTGAAATATTCAACTATTTTGTACATTGTGGCTGAAGCTTTTATAAAGTACGTTCATCCAGGTTCTAGAGATAGGAGTGGTCATATCTTAATTTAAAACTGTGTAGCTGTTGTTTTTCAGATTGTCAATCTTCTGTCAAGCGATGGACAACGGCTGGCGGAAATGATTATATATGTGGAAATCTTAATTGGAACACCTTTCATGATTGTAATCGCTACAGTCTTTAGCTGTGTGTTTTTCGGCTGGACGGCACTAATTGGAATCATCGCCTTTTTATCTTTCATTCCTCTTCAGGTAAATATACAATACAGAAAAAATCCAGGGAAAAAAATATTTTGTCATAAATGTTCGCATAGACTCCTAATAGAAGTTTTACTGATTATAGAGCAGGCTCGGCCAATCCGCGGCTCGAGAGCCGCATGCGGCTTTTTGACCGGTTTCATGCGACTCTTGGGTAAATACCGCATTTAGTCGTGCATACGTCGAAAAATTTTGTACCAATTGCTCACCTTGAATGTCGGGGTGCGACTTAACAAACGAGATGTGACTTACATAAACATTGCGTGGAAACGTGCTTGGTAGCTAAGTGCAAGCACATACTGTACATACGTGATCGCATTCACGTGACACGTGTAAATCTAGCTGAGCTGTGGTTCTTTGCGGTAACACAGTAAGAAATGTGGTCGCTGACTGGCTGGCCACCCCTGATAGACTATTTTACTTGTTTTCATTTTAGGCTGCGTGTATACCAATTGACACCTACCCATTGATGTTTAACTGTTTGAACTTTATTTTGTTCCGTGCTTTTCTGCTAGTAGGCAAACAAGAAAGTAAAATACCTAAACAAAGTTATGACGATCAGAGTATTCGTGTCGTAGAAATCCCTGAATGCGTGAGGCCATAACCAACATTAGAATTTGGAGAAACTCCTTATCCTAGCAGCCTACCTGTTGGTCAGCCAGCATCACGGGGCAATATGCGCACAAGTGTTCAGGATTGTTTGAGCTGCACAAGCAATTTATGTTGCGCACACATAGGGCCTATTAGACGGTACATTATTCGGGGAGAGGAAGAAGTCGTGCCCCACCTCTTCTGAACCGGATGTCGCGTTTCCGTACTTCTTCATGTGCCAATATTACCAGCGCTGTGTTTGGCATTTTTGGTAAATTTCTCAACAGAAAAATGTCAGATATGTTCACTATAAAAATGCAATCGGTTGGTTTGATAATGTGTTCCTTCTCTTTCTTTGGCGCAACACCACTGATCAGAAGTATTCCACCATGTATAGATGAAAGGAAAACAATTGCGATATTTCCAAATGAAAATAAACTCTGATATTTCTTGTGACGGCATTTTACCAACAGGAAAAAATCATTCACTACCTTATTCGCAGATGGCGATGGGAAAACTCATGGCTAAATATCGACGGAAATGCGTCAGAATAACAGACAAGAGAATTAGAATGATGAATGAAATTCTGACCTGTGTCAAACTCATCAAGATGTACGCGTGGGAAAAAAGCTTTGCGAAAGCAATAGGTTGGTAAATAACATCCATTTAAAAATTTTTTTCCAATCCATTTTTTCAGTGACACGTTCCATAAATATTTTTAAATAAAACTTTAATTTGTACTTTCTGTCCTTTGAAAAATTTTTGTTGTACGAAATTTTTCCAGTGCTCTGTTTTTCCACAGCTTAGCTTTTTGTTGTTGCACCAAAGCAAAATACAAAACAGTAGTTGCCTTGTCGCATATTTCTTGACACACTTCAACCACAAAACTAACCTAGCATTTCCTACACCCCAACCCTTTCCAGTACATTTCCTTTCATGCAATTTCGGCGAATCGTAATTTTCAAACGCTTTTCTTATATCAAGCAATCATCCGAAAGCATGAACGTCGAATTCTGAACAAAGCTGGTTTCATTCAAAGCATACAAGTGTCGCTGGTGCCGATCGTCCCGGTCTTCTCAACAGTTCTCACCTTCACCGTGCACACACTTCTCGG
>JGI24158J21664_10007770_pt1 | contig 14253 bp, 4 predicted proteins | sample Ectturendosymbi3_FD_21664 | JGI IMG/M metagenome (IMG submission 21664) | reverse complement strand
CTTTGCGGTAGAGTTAGTTGTTAAGTATTTTGCCACAGCCCATCTGTTTATAATCAACATCAATTCCGTGTTTGAAGAGATCATCAGGTGAAGTGACGGTCCCCCATTTTTCAGGTGTCTTGAGCTTAGCTTTTATATTGCCATTTCAAGAAACAAGCACTGACTTCAGCATTTGCCAACAGTGGCTTTGAACTAAAATTTTTCCATTTTTGCATAGCTGAACAATTGGGTGAAGTTAAATTCCGAGACGTTAATCATTGTATAACTACTGAAGATGGTTTCGTGTTTGTCACTAAAGACTTTGTAAAACCCACAGCAGTTAGAAGGCAACCTTCGTAAACGGCAAATCACACCACCCAAAGACGACATTCAAGTCAGTCTTATTTGGAGAAGCAATAAGATCAATACTTCGACATCTGGGTTAATTCAAACGGTTTGCAAGAAAACAGCCTTGCGTGGGAATATCTCTGCTCCTGTACGGGTTACAGACCTGGTCGAAGTGTCAAAAGACGTGGCAAGTCTTATAGTTTGCACTCGAAAAAACTTTTTGGTGTTGGAGGGTGCAGGTTTTTTGTGAGTGACATCATAAGTGGATGACTTATTGGCCAACTTCACCTGGCCCTGGGCGCCAACCGTTAGATGATAGTATTTCGCTGAAGTTTTTATTGGATTCTAGGCTACAATCCTAATCCTTTGATGCTTTGGATGACCTGCTGGGGTTTCGGGTTCAAAAGTTATGATCTAAGTTAGTAAAAATTTTTGACTAATTAGTTAATTAGATAATAAATTTGTTTATTTAAGATCATAATCTTTGAACTGGAAACGCTAGAAAGTCGATCAAAGGCTCAAAAGACTCGGACTCGAGCTTAGTTTCCAATGAAAACTTCAGCGAAATACTTTGGCCTAGCGGTTGGGCCTTAGCCAAGCAACATGAGCCAAAATGGGCCAAAAACTACTTCACTTATGACATCACTCACAAAAATCCGCAACCCTTAACCAAAAAAATTTTCTTGAGTGCAATCTAGAAGACTGTCTGATTCGTTTGAGCCCCTGAACAGCTCTCCAGCGCAATCAGCGGAAGAGCTGTGGCGTTGGTAAGACAACTGACAACTGCTGGTTTTAGGCCGAAATCGAAGTACGAATATATCGTACCCTGGCTCTCAAAGTGTTAAGGGGTATCTATAAGATCATGCAATAAGATTAAGGGAAAGACTATACCCCCCAAAATGAAACAAGAAAGATGACCTACAGGTTTGGGCTACTTCCTTCCCCCACCTGCTAGAGCGAAACAATTAAGTCTGAAGGCAATGATTACCTAAAAAAGACCTATAAGCACCTTGCTTTAAGCAAGACACAGAAGCTCATCAAAGTCATGTCGAGGTCTTGCAAACACTGTCCACTTTGTGGTTGCCATGGAAAACATAACAAATCCATTATACCATGTGTTTCACAAATAATCACCAAAAATAAAGCACTGTGGTATTTATGTAGCAAAACTATGGTATTTATGTAACAAATCATGTGATATGCCATAAATTGTATTTTGGTTAAACTACCAGTAAACTTTCCATGAGATGGTAATTGCACTACAGTAGCTGGAACAAACCTGATGGTAAAGATGACAATGACCAAATGGCCTTATCGCCGCATTATTCAATGAGGCATGGCATCATAAATAAACCACTTAATTACATGAAGTGTACACTGTTACATTTGTAGAGCAACCCAGTTTTCACTCTATGGATTTCTGTAGACATGATTGGTATCACCAACTTGATACACAGTTAATGTTAAGAATATGATCTTCCCTTCTGTGAAATCACCCTTGCTACTTTTTGCGCTGTTCTTTGAGGTGTTTTGACCTTTTTCACCACCCAGTGTGCTAGCAATGTTGTTAAGTCCCATCACAGCATTCAGCATTTAATTTTACAAGTACACTCTATGCATTTATCAGCAAACATTACAAATGCATTCTTCAGACATTAGACATTAATGGGTCTATTGCATTGCTTGATCATTGACGTCAGTTAGTTTTACAGTTCCAGTAGAAACAATTATTTTGGAACGATGTATTTTCCAGTTTTCAACTGTCACAGTTTGTGTTGTGATTTCTTCATTTTAGTCTTGAGTTTGTTTGCTTTCTCTGTTCTTGCTTGTGTCTTTCAACATATCACCTGTGCCATCATCCTGCATATGATTAAACCGCAAGATCATTTTCCTCTAACCAGGCGCACAGAGCTGGTGGTGGTGAAGCAAGATCTGCATTCGCTCCAGGCATCTGGAAAGAGGCACATCGTCCACTTAATGTTTGGCATAAGTTTGAGCTTCTCTGAAACCGCATGGACACCAAGGATCTGGTGCCCTCTTCCATCAGTGTAGTGATTCGCGGAANTGTCCAACTTGTGGTCTGAGGTGGTTAGAGTTTACTCTACGCTGANTGGCTGAGACCAAAGTCAGGGTTTCTCACTTTGGATAGTGGAAAAGAATAAGGTGGGACCCCTGACTTTTTCCACTCCTCGAGCCACTGGTGTTGAGTCCGCTGTGTGATAGATTCATGCCCCGCAAAAGACTCCATCAGTTCAATCGCCGATTGTGCAAATGGCCTTCGCGATTTGAGTCGAGGTCTTGTTTTCATGTGTAGTTATTATTGTAAAGTTATTATTGAAATGTTCCGTCAGCATGCACTTCAAGGCGAGTTGGAGGGCAGTGGCATCTTGTCTGACTAAAGCTGGGCAATGCTTGGCAAGTATTGCGTTGACATTGGTTTTTGGCATCCAGTAATTTTCCGTAAAGCAGAATTTATAGCCACATCAACCTCCTTTGTATTCCTGCTTCTTTACCATGCTGCAGAGCAGTGTTCAGCAGTGGGGTATACTAGACCCAGGCTACTGTTCCTGAACATGCTCACGGAGGCACCCTGTGACTGCCAGCGGTTTAACAGCATGCAGCATGACAAAACTTTTTGTCACACAGTTGTAAGATGTAGCTTGAAGGTGAGTGATCAGTCAAGTTTCACTCCAAGAGACGTTGGGTTTGGTTGAAATGCGGTGGTTTTTCCATCCACTATAATGTTTAGTCATCGTCCCACGCCACATGTGTTAAGATGGTACAAGGCATATACAGTTTTTTTTTGCTAAGGTGAAGCAGATTTTGATGGTAGTAGGTGTGAAGTGGTGATAGGTCCCTGTTCTCGATGTTTACCCAGTCTGGCCCAGCAAAGGCAAGAGCTAAGTCACCATCGTACGCCAGTTCGGTGGACAATGTCATCGGGATATTGCTAATATAGATGTTAAAAAGACAAGTTGCAAGAATTGACCCCTGTGGGACTCCATTCTTTAAGCGTCGTGCGCAACTTTCTTGTCCATCACTTGTTCAGAGGACAAATCTGCGGTTGGTTAGAGTCTCCATGATGACGGCTACGAGTTGATTATTGGGTATTGTATGAAGTAGTTTCAGCTGCAGACCTTGGTGCCATACCATGTCATACGCAGCTGACAAATCAACAAGTGCAACACCAGTTCTCTGTTTAAGTTGGAAGCCGTCCTCTATGATGGAACATAGTTGGAGTACTTGGTCGATGGTTGACCTTCCGTGTGAAAACGAGCCTGAATGTCAGGTAGGCATTTTTCAATGTAAGACGTGATGCGACTGAGAATCACTTGTTCCAGGATTTTAAACTAGATACATAGCAAGGAAATCATCCAGTAGCTCTTGGGAACTTTAGCGTCCTTGCCAGGTTTCAGGATTGCTATGATATGGGCTTTTCTCCATATTTTTGGGAGGAGGTTGAGACGCATGCAGGTGGAAAAGAAAGCTGCTAGCCACTTCAAGTCGGAAGGTCCCAGGTTCTTGATAAATTCTTGGTGAATATTGTCCGGTTCAGGTGCTTTACCACACTTCATGTTATGTATGGCTTGCGTCATCTCCGTGTTGCTCACTTCTTTGCGTAAGTTGACATCAGTATGCGTGTAAACAGGTCTAAACTGTTTGGTTCCCTGTGAGGAGGTTTAAAAGAGACCAGGCCTTCTGGTTAGAATGGGTAAAGTTGATCTGTTCCACTGACTGAGTCTTCCCAGTGTTTCCTGCGTTTTTCATTGATGTACAAACACAGAGAATTTGCAATTGTGGTTGATCAGATGTTGCACATTTCTGATACTTTTCCAGTAGGTTTTGGCAGTGGTCATCCCAGCAAGGCGTATAATGACATCTGCATCCTCGAGGGACAGCTCATTCAGCTATATTGAGCAGCATTCAGCAGAATGTGTTGTACACTGCGCTTACGTCGTAGTTCTGTATCGGTGGGAGATGTGCAATGCCTACCTCGGTTAGCTTGGAGAAAAAGTTCTAATTGGCCAATCTGAAGTTCCAGCAGAAGACTGAATTTGATGGGAGGCTATAAAAGAGGTTGTGAGGTGCGATGATGAAGGCCTATGGGGTCATGCGGGGAAGGCTCAATAACATTCCTCATGGGCAATGGCTGGCCCACCCTTACATGAGCAAATGCAAGGTCAGTATTGCTGTTTGTGCTACACCTTGCAGAGCAAATATCATCTGCAAGCATTGCTTGCAAATTTTAGGGCTGAGGATGCATAGTGTTACATGAGATCGATTTCCTATTAAAAAATTTAATGATTAATTCCTTGTTTATCTCCCTTGTGGAAAGTACTTACTTGAATAAAGATATGTGCAGGTTCAATTAGTTGCAAAAAATGAAAGCAAACCTGGTCGGCTGCTTCCTTGAAAGCTTACGGCCAAACTAGGACTTTTAATCGTTGGTTTATTATATTGGCTCTGCTAATATTGGCATAATTTTTTCAGTCTTATTTTTTTTCGCTGAGGTATTTCGGTCATATGTTCTGTAAAGCGTTAAAACTTATCAAAACAGTATGTCTGAAAGCTCAACTGGTGTATGAAATAAAACGTAAAAACAGATAAAACGAATACTACCAATATTTCATTGATGGTGCAGTCAACTTCATCAGGGCGAGAACAAGAGTGACGAGTAATCTGCCTGTCAATTCAACCATTGAGCAGAGTGATGCCTTAGGTATAAACACTTGCAGCGCATAAACATTTGATCTGATATTTGACGCGGGATAGCAAAGGGAACAAGGAATGAGTGTGAATAAATGGTACTGAGAAAATTATTCAATACAATTAGAAGCACCGATAAAACTGACTTACTACGCAAAGAAAGATAACTACAGAGAAATCCTTCAAGCTAAAAAGCTCAGACGTTTCTGTTCCAAGATCATATGGTCAGCCAAAAATCCACAAAGAAGGATTGCGATTATGTCCGATCGTATCATTTATTGGCGTTTCTACTTACAATGTATCAAAAGAAATTGCACATTTTTTACAACCACTGGTAGGAAATCTGCTCACCATGCACCCAATTCAATCGAGTTTGCAGATGAAGTTAAAACCATGATTGTACAAGAAGACGAGGTAATGGTCTCATTTGATGTAGTCTCACTCTTCACGAAGATTCCGGTAGAATTAGCATTAGAGGTCACACAGCGCAGGCTCATGGATTTGACAGAGTTTGAAAATTATACGAATTGGTCAATCGAAAATGTTTGTCAAGGCCTTAAAATATGCTTAGAATCCACATTGTTACACTTTCGTGGTAAGAACTATAAACAAGGTTTTGGAACGGCTATGGGTTCACGTGTTTTGACAGTTGTTGCTAATATAGTAATGGAAGACATAGAATCTAGAGCTAGGAAAACATCCTTCTGTTCTCCTCGCTTGTGGAAACGTTATGTAGTTGATACCTTTGTTTTGATTGAGCAAAAACATTTGACAAATTTTGCTGACCATATTAACAAAGTTGAATCATCCATAAAGTTAACCATGGAGACAGAAACCAATGGTTCTATTCCATTCTTGGATGTATTAGTGAAGAAAGGAACGATGGGACAAATCAGCACATCAGTGTTCAGAAAAGCAACGCATACAGGCCGATACCTAAATTATCGGTCAGAACATCCGCTTCAACACAAGCGCTCTGTTGTAAACACACTGTTACATCGTGCTGATACCATCTGCAACGACAAAAAAGACAGACAAGTGGAAATAGCAATTGTCAAGACATCTCTTATTGAAAATGGGTACCCTGAAAGCGTGATACGTTTCCCCAACAAACGTTACGAATCTAAGCAGAAGGAAGAAACATGAGGCTTAGCAGTATTACCATACTATCCTGGAGTGACTGAAAAATTAAAACCTTGTCTAAGTTCGCGTAATATCAAAGTGGTTTTGAAGCCCATTCGAAAAATTTGAGACTTTTAGGTTCAACCAAAGATCCAATAAACAAGAATCTAAGACAAGGAGTGATTTATTTGATTCCTTGTCACGATTGTCAAAAACATTATGTTGGAGAAACCAAATGATGGTTTGAAACTAGACAAAAAGAACATATAGCTCAGGGTTTCTCAAACTTTTGGTGTTAAGGAGCCCATGAAGAGATTGACCATAATTTTCGGAGCCCCACAATAAATTTATAAAATATAAGTAAACGAATAGCTCGCGGAGCCCCGAGGTTTCTCTCGCGGAGCCCTGGGGCTCCGTACGGAGCACTTTGAGAACCTATGATATAGCTGATGTAAAACACAAACGCTTCGACAAGAGTGCTTTAACACAACATGTGTTCAACCTAGGCCATTCCATGGATTGGCAACAGTCGAAGGTTTGGAATTTGAATGTGATTATCATAAACGCTGTTTCATAGAATCTTATTATATTAACACTGACTGTTTAAATATGATTGATAAATCTTCCGACATGTTCACGGATAGATATTGTTTCTTGTTAAACAAATGATAATGTTCATAATATTTCTCGTTTTAATATCTACCTAGTATTTCATGTCCCATTAATGGTTCACCGTTTCGTCGGTGCTTCTAATTGTAGTGATTAATTTTTTCAGTACCATTTATTCACGCTCATTCCTTGTTCCCTTTGCTATCCCGCTTCAAATATCAGATCCCATGATTACGCGCTGCAAGTGTTTATACCTAAGGCATCACTCCGCTCAAAGGTTGAATTGAAAGGCAGATTACTTGTCACTCTTGTTCTCGCCCTGATGAAGTTGACTGCACATCAACGAAATGTTGGCAGTATTCGTTTTTATGTTTTATTTCATTCACCAGCTGAGCTTTTAGACATATTGTGACTTAGCCTGGTGTGCTCGGAAATAGCAAGATTACCAAAACAGTATTCACTAGTCTACCTCTTCAGACATTATTACTGAATTGACTTAATTTTTTAAGGCCATTTCAAAAAAATTTGGTGTACAACTGAAAAGTGATAAAAACATGCGGTCTTCGCAAAAATCATATGTTTCATGTGTATTCATCTATAGTGGCTTTGTTTATTATCAGCATCACTTGTTATCTCCGCATGTATATTTTCTTTGTTTATAGTAGCACTTGTGGCTACAAACACACAGTGGGCACACTTCCAGAATCTTAATCTTTGCTATGATGCAATAGTCCCAGCTTTGAGCACCTTACACAACCTCAACTGTGATGAAATAGCCTCAACTTTGAATTAAGTTATAGTGCATAGCACTATAGGTATATTGCTGTTATTGGCTGTAAACTTTTTCTCTTGAAATGTCATACATTTATGTATGAAAACTAATAAAAGAGAAATAGCGGTTTAACAATTTAAGTCCTTGTTTGGGCTTCAATTAAAAAGTGTTTTATGAAACTGGCGTAAACAGGTTAGCTCTCAAAAACTTCCTGGTGTCCAGCCCGTTTTTTAGGAAAGCAACTTGGTACTGAATGGGCTGAAAGCAATATGTTTTAATGAAAGGAAAAATCTGCTGCTTTGGAGAAAGTAAAAAATTGTCTGCAAGTTCAACAAGGAGGATATGACCAATGTGACGAAACTAGCCAGAGAGACTGAGATTCCAAGATCAAATTTCAAGTCACTTATTACAAAATAGGACAAAACAATTCCTAATTTCAAGGCAGAATGTAACAGTGAAACAAAAAGAAAACATAACTGATGGGTCATTTGCATCAGTCAATGCTGTGGACAACCTTTTGTTGAAATGGTTTAGGTTTTCAACAGAATCAAACATCTTGAGCAAGTGGAGAATTTCTACTGTTAAAGTCCCAGGAATTGGCACGCCTTTGTCATTACCATGATCTTGAGATGCCAAATGTAAACTGTGTGAAGAGATAAAAGAGCAGGATCTATTATGCAAAAATTTACTTGTTGAAGCAGAACTTGTTGACCAAGATTAAGTGTGGACAAGTGTCAAAAACATCTTATCCCTACTTTCTCAAAACAGTTCAAAGCAATGAAACTGAACTTTTTTATAAGTGTTTGTCTGATAGGATTTATCTTTTAAAACTGAAAATGTGCCGAAAGTAAAACATATAAAGAAAGGTTGGCATAAGATGCCATTTGTTATTGGTAAGTAAGTGAATGCAAGATGATTCAAAATGTTAAGAAACTCACGTTGTTTTATGAACATAACTGCTAAGAAATACTGGGTTAGTTGATGAGAGCATGTGATGTAGAAAAATCGTCTTAGTTTATGATAACTACACAACCCATATCAATGTTAGTGGGCTCATGAATATGTTTACCATGTATTTTTGCCACCAAATACCACTACAAAACTCAACCAGTGGTGCTGGTATTATTTGCTGCTTCAAATTACATTATCGGAATCATTAACAAAATTTCTTTTATTTTGGTAAGAAGAAAAAACTTGGAGAATGATGTTCCAATGTTTCTTCACATGTGTTCTGCAAGAGTTTCATGTGTGCTGTCAATAGTTTGGATTATTTTGCTGCAAGATTTTTTTCATGTCTGCTGTGAATACTTTAAGCATATTTACTATATTAAGTGCGTGAAATTGTACTGCACGAAAGGTTTCAGATTTTTGTTGTTTGCTACACTGTCTTGGAGTCAATGAATCTTCTCAAGCAAGCTTAAAATTCAGTATCTGAAAAAACAATCAAGAAATGTTACAAAAAAGTCAAGTTGTCTCAATCTGAAGTTAGTGACAACTTAGAGGAAATTGAACAAAATCTTGATAAAGATACAGAAGAGATTTGGGAAAGACTACAAGGAGGGGACTGGTTCCAAAATGCGTGGTTTCACTGACTTCCAAAAGTGATGTGAAACTTCACCAAAAGCATCAAATTAGAGGAACTAAGAGCTAACTAGAAAAATAGCAAGATAAGAAGACGAAGATAATGAGGATGTCTCACAGTAGAAATTCAACTTCACATCCCTATAAAAGCATTGGCATCAGCGAGGCAGCTAAATCAATACCTCGGGAACCATGATGACAACAAATAAATACAGACCACCTTGGTTAATTGCATATCATTTAAACACAGGATCTGCTTCATTTGCATAGGTTTCTGGAATCCCAAACCAAAACCATTCATATGTGAAGAAAATAGTCCAGTTAATCACATAGAACAAAAATTTCGCAGAGAAATGTTATTTGCATTATCTAGATTGTATCAATTAATTGCCTACCTATTTCACTTCAAAGAAGTACAGAGTGCGCTATGTACAGAGGAAAGCCACGGAGCCATGAGTTCAATTAAGCAACTGGGGATGGCCAGAAAACGACGTTACAACCTTTGCAGAAGGTGTTAAAATCAACATCACAGGTTCAACCTCTAGTGGTGAATTTGCAGATTCAACTGATTAGATGGCTGTTTTATTTACACAACAAAAGAGGTTCTAGGGGTCTCAAACACGCGGGCTGCATGTGGCCTCAGAGGGTGTTTTGTGCAGCCTGCGATGGTTTTTGAGAATTTTCAAGTAATTAACATTTACGTTATTTAGTTTATTCATAGGTGTTTCAAAGTGTTCGGCTAGCGAATGAATAAGTTCCTTTTAAACGAACATAGAGAAGGCTACAAATGATTTTCCTATAACTCATGATACCTTTTGCAGGAAATAAGATGTTAAAGCTGTTTCCAGTAAGGTTGAGGTACTGCCACTGTTGTGTCATCGTCATAATGCAGCCCTTGGGCAGTCCCAATGCGGGCTGCGCCCCTCAGTTTACTTTATAAGTCCTCATTTGGCCCTCAGTGCAATTTGAGTTTGAGACCCCTGTTCTATGTCCACTATGTAACTTTTGTTGATTTTTAATGTCACTATCTATTCTCAAGGAAAAGTGCAATACAACTATAAAACATAAATGTCTTCACAACTGCATTGCACAGTCCAAAGCAAGCAGAAGAATAACAGCTGCAAGTGTTGGCAATGTTCCACAACTGATACAGACTATTATTGCATCACAGACACAGTGCGGACCTTAAAGATACCATACAGTGCATGACTCTGCAAAGAACTTAAAAATTACGTTTCAGTTGATGACCATTGGTTTTCAAATCACTGCAAGATTCTGCAGTTTAAAGTATCAGGACCAAGGGATTTTTATAACATTTAGAAACACTGTTATATCCCACATTTCTGGAAATCTCTGTTCGGCATGGAGCTACTAGACATCAGCAGTGTGAGGTAGCAAGTTCGTGGACAGAAGTAATGTAAAGCGGCAAACTTGCAGATATTTCTGTGATACAGAAAATGGCATATTCCGGATAAACACATAAAAAATTTCGCAAATTGGCTATGCAATCAGCTGGATATGTCTGTACTACATTATCTAACACTGTTTTTTTCAGTCATAGACATAAATTTTTTTGAAATGACCGCAAAAATTAAGTGATTTCGGTGAGAATGTTTAAAAATTTAGGCTAATCAACACTGTTATGACAAGTTTCAATTAAGCTCTGAGACAAATGATCAAAATGTCTCAGCAACAAAATGACCAAAACATCTCTGTGGAAAAAAAAACAGATCAACAAAAATCCATCAATAGATAGTAGATGAATACATTTGAAACACGAAGCAAATAAAAATTTATGACTTTCATCGGAAAGTGGTAAAGCAAATACTTGTACTAATGATTTTATTTCCATTTTTTGTGATATAGCTGGAAGAATATAATTACATAATGCACCACAGCAGCAACCAGATACATGGTTTATGATGTTTCTATGTCAGCAATAAGTGANTATTGGCATTTTTTCTACATCCCATAAGGTGCCAATACAGGTGAATTCTNCTGTAGAACAATCTGGTATAGTAAAATGTGGAGCCTAAGGTACATTTTATTAAAAATAAGTGTTCTTGTTGTTTTTGCTGGTTCTGTTACACTAATCTTTGGGTTAGTTATACGCTGATAACAAACAGTGTTGCCAGATGTTTGTCACCTAAACCTGCTAAATTGTGTCATGAAAAACTGCTAGATCCTGCTAAAAACCATGTCACAGATTTTCAGCTAAAATCTAAAAATATTTTTGAGGTGAAATAAACTTGTAAAGCTATGTATCAATTTTTGGTCTTGCACTCACTATCAATGGACCGGACATTAGGCCCATAACTCCCTGGCATAACTGACCACCTGGAAAAATCATATGTGTCATGGGACAAAATATGTACTGCCAATGTAGTCTTTTAAACTCAATAAGCACAGAAGCAATCATTTTAGGCTTCACCAAGCCATCCAGATGCTTGTTATTATGATGCAATTATCTTGAAGCATCTTTGCTACGTTATAATATAAACTCCAATGGTACTAATAGCAATGGTATATTTATGCATCCAAATGATTAAAGGCAGCTAGTTGTGCTTGGTGGTCTTTGTGTTGCCCAATATAAGTGTCAGAAAGAAGGTTAAAAAATTTTGATGAAGAAGGTGTAAAAGTTTTCATCTCTAAAAATCACTGGAGCAAATATTTGGCCAGGAATTTGGTACCTGCTGAANGGTTTTCAAAATGCTGCTAGAAAATCAGCTAACTGCTAGATTGAAAATTTTCNAGCTAACAGTGAGAAAAACTTGCTAGATTTGAGCAAATCAGCTAAACTGGCAACACTGACAAGAGGCAACTGCAGTTCCTTTGGGTCTTGTAAAGCCAAAAGTGTTGGTGCTTGAAGATTTCTGAAAATCCTTTACAAAAGCAATAAATAATGTGAGAAGATCAAAGCAACAGCCCTATGCTGAAAAACTTTGATTTTGAAAAACAATGGGATTTAACTACACCAACTATGCGAAATATAGAAAATTTGGCAATGCGTTTGTATGAAAGGAAGTTTCAAGATGCTTGTTTTATACTCCATTTGTAGTGGCATGCTGGCATCCATCGTTGCATATTGTGTTTTCATGAGCCAACAGCTGCATTTGTAGTGAATCATGCAATGGTGGTATGCTCTTGACAGCATTACACAATACATTAATCTTTTTCTATCCATTCATACATAGCATGTAGTTGGAAAGGCTGCAAGTACTGTTTTCAAGTCTTTTTGAATCATCTGGTGATTGCATCAAGCCAGCTTGAAAGGTGTGTTCAACCCACCAAACCTCTCAGCCACCTAAAGATTTGTACATTAGAACTCGTCTAATTTGTCGTCGTTTAATTCGTCAATTCACTTAATTTGTCACTTTTTCGTCGGTCCCGGCAGAATCCCTATCTTTTGTGTACATTTCTGTTAGTCTACTTCATCAATTTTCTCAATTCATCACCTCTTTCTACCCCTAAAAAGCATTTTGTGCAGCTAATACGTCATTTGCAGTTTCGCTAAGGATGTTTGAGCAGGTAGTACATGTGGGAATTCAAACAAATTAAGGATCTTTATCTGAGAATTGTTGCACCTCGCAATTTGTTTATCAAATTTACACATGAAGTGCAAAGCGTGACCCGACTCCCCATTGAGAGAACGCAGAAAAATTTATTAAAGATTAAAAGGTGCTTGATTAAATGGAGGAGTCCAGATAGAGTAATGAATTGTTGTATTCAACCATAACATTGCATACACTTGTATTTTACTGCAAATAAGAGCACTATGTATGTACACGAGTTACTATGACAAAGTATATGAGCTTCTATGATAGAGTTTTCACCTGTTTGCATAATTTGTCACTTCGCCTAATTCGTCACTTTCTTCTAATCCCCTTGAGGTGACGAATTACGCAAATTCTACTGTAATACAGATAATTCAGCTAAAAGTTTTTGCAGGAACTCATTTTAATTGCTCATTGCCAAACATTTCAAAACGTCAAAGAAAGTGTGGGAAAAACACTCCACTTCTTAAAGGTGCAATACAGCAGTTTTTTTACGGTGTTTTAGGGACCCGATTCATGTCCCTAGAATTGAAAATCGGGTCCCAAGAATCATAGAATCGGGTCTCTAGAATCAGAGAAATCGAGTCCATACCAGGTACCTAACATTTTCCTTAAAACAAACCCTGCACTAGAGTGAAAAAAATTGCCTGATAAAGTGTTAGCTGGTCATAAAAGTATCTTGTAGTTTAACTAAGCTTGGTTATTGCTCTAGTACTTTATTCACAACTTTTAGAATATGCATTGTGTTTATCAAAATTGAGCAAAAAAACAGGGTTATAGTCACGCAAAGGTTTTCATATCAGGAGATGAGTGAAAGAAAAAAATTAATATTAAATTGTGATTTGTGTTTCATTTTAAAAGACAGTAAATGCTAATTGTTTTATACAAAGAACGCTGATTTTTTGTTGAAACAAGTGTGGTAGAAGTTGTATCATTTAACAAGATGTTTAAGATCAATAGTAAAATCTGTTCACCTTGTGTTTCTGAAGTATGCACTTACGTTGCATAATAAACTTTTTTATGCTGGTCATTTGACATAGTCTAATTTCTAGATATTGGTTGCCATAGCCAAGATCTATAACATATTTTTGAGGTTATATAAGTGCATTTTAAAGTTAATGCATTTTGTATAAACCAACATTTTCATTTTTATCTATGCTTATGTTTTCAGCATTTAACTTACGACTATGTAGACTTGCCATCAGGGTTAGAATTTTAACTCCTAAGCTTTAGTAAGGTCAGATATCTAAGTCATGGAAAAGGTTACTCAAAGCTCGAGCAACTAATAATTTTGCTCATGATTGTTATCTCTACAGCAGTAGTTTTGTTATAGTAGTGCAAATGTATTTAGCTGTGTTGTGCCACTGAGAACATCCAAACAGGATTTACAGCAGTTAATGGCTATTTCTAATGAAACTATACACGGACACAAGTCTGAGGTATGATGGTTACCGACTGTTTTATATGTTAACACTTTTAGAGCCTTTCGGCGATTTTCGCAAAAAAAACAGCAGTTTTCGGTTGCCTTACCAACGCCCTAGCTCCTCCGCCCATTGCGCTAGAGAGCTGTTCAGCGGCTCA
>JGI24158J21664_10007769_pt1 | contig 14253 bp, 6 predicted proteins | sample Ectturendosymbi3_FD_21664 | JGI IMG/M metagenome (IMG submission 21664) | reverse complement strand
TACATACAAAATTCGCTGATAAAACTGATTATTAGGGTTTGGGTTTGAAAAAGAAAAATAATTGAGGTCAACAAGTAAGTCCGAAAATTTTCAATGGTTAAAGTTATTCCTGTGCTATAGCTTGTTGTGGGTACGTGACATCTAACCAAAATGTTTAAATTCACATAACACACATCAAAAATGTAATTGCCAGACTTTATTTTTTTATTCTGAGAAGCAAAATAACTGAAAAACAATAACAGGTCAGAAATTTTGCTTGACACCGGGGCTGCAGTGTAGTAGGCCAAAGAACTCGCCGCTGATCGTTGTAAAGAGAGATGTTGTTGTACGTAGGTACGGCTACTTTGTTATTTTACCAGTGCTTTTTTGCGTTTCAACTGCAACGTTGCTTAGGCGACCAGAAATTTGCATGCATTTGTTGCCACCCTGTCGGTACTCAAAACTTAACATTTTCACTTTTTAAGACGGCAAAACTGGCAACCGGCTGTCATTTTTAAATGTGACATTTTTCAATCTGTTAAACTGAGATGCACTGTTGGAAAAGATGCTTGTACATAACGTGATTTGAACTTAGTTTCCTAATTATGCGCATCCGTCGTAGCTCCGCAGTACATCGCCTTCGAACCGGTAAAAGAGTTTTCATGCGCCGCATGTCGGAAATCTGCGCCAAACCACCCAAAAGCCTTACGAAACAGCTGCTGGTTGGTTGAGTAGCACTGGGCAGCAGGACGGATGGTTTCATGTGGGAATTTTGTGAAAACGTTCGCTACAGTTTAAACTTTGTGTTTTTTCCTATTGTTGTAATCACGCTGTGTTATGCAAAACGACGACGGACACAGATCGTTGGCGAAAATTTATTAAACTCGCTTCTTCTGATCTTTCTGCTTTCATACTAGAGTTCGTTCGCAGAAGCACAGGTGGCTGGTCGAAAGGTCTGTCTCTGTATGCACACAATTTCTTGGTTGCCGATGTTCTAACAGCGTGGTCCAACTACTGCTTTTGACCTACGGGCCATTTTACGAATACGTGACAACTCGCGGGGCACTTCCAGTAAAATGACGTAAAAAACAACAGATTTACATTTTAAACTCAAAAAGGGAAGATAAGTGAGTACGTCATTGAAATCATTAGGCCTACACAATAGCAAATTATCACAAATCCCTATCAGTGTGATGCTTGTGGTCGAGGCTTTTCTGACACTATCGTTCCTTCATTAATACCAGTGTTAGTGGTGCAAGTCGGAGACTATTGTCCACTGTTTCGTTTGCCAATTGATTTCTGTTTTTAGATTCGACTTGCTTCATCGTAGAAAATGTACTCTCACACACGTGTGTTTTCAAATATCGAGTGCATTTCCACTGCGAAACCTTTCAATGTGGAAAACATCTTTGCTTACTGATTTCCAGCACCCTACAGTCTCTAACACCATTAGTATTATACATTTTTATTGAAAGATATTGTGCTTGTTCTAAACAAAATTACATATTGAAGGGATGGGCAATTAACTATGTTTAGCGGATAAATAGCCAGGCTTATTTGGCGGTACTGAGTTCACTGCACTATAGATGTATTCTTCACGACAACGAACGCCTGGGGAACCGAAAAAACACAGAGTTTATCCAGACAGGTGACCCAACGGAGGGCAAGCGGCGGGTTGTACTTTCTAATTTGATCGTAAAACAAACCGGTGTACAGAAAAGGTATTTGTTATTGTGCAAATGCACTTCATCCAGCGCAAGTAATTCAGTGAGACAAATGTAATCTCACACGCTTTTGAAGTAATCTCCGATTTTTCTTGAATGTTTCCGCGGGTCACATGCGGCCCGTGGGCGGGCCTATAGTTGGACCACACTGTTCTATAACACTGTCTGGGAATTTATACAGAAACAATGTTAACCAACAAGCAATTGGGCAAGGGTTCGACATTTTCATTCTTGGATACAGCATAATCTTGTAAGCAGTCGAGTGATCTCAAATATTGATTTTTTGCAGCCTTTCGCTCAGCAGACCTCCATGACCTTGTTCTGCATCAGTGCGCTTCGCCCCTCTTCTGCGAGATCGTTGGTTGGATTATCCGGATAACCGGAAGTCTTTTTGCTATCCGATATAATTCTGTCGGTTGGCCGGATTAGTGAGCAAAGTTACTGATGCGTTTTACATTTTACAATAAGTTTGTACATTCCTTGTTTCTACATCCGGGCGACCAAGCACCGTAATTATTACGGAAGAGTGCTTTCGCGTTGTAAGGTGCTGTCTGCGCTGTGCTTTATGAAAAACGCGTTGCAGGAGTAGCGAATGTTAAAATTGCATGATTTTCTTTCTATACGCTCTTCCTTTACAGTGCGCAGGCCCGCAACCGGGGGGAAATTGCTCAACCCCCGACAATTTTCAAAAGCATGTTTAGTTTTTAGGTACAAGCATTTCGTCCCCGAAAAAATCAAGTGGTTGCGGCTCTGGTAATGCATTGCATGTGTGTATATTTACAATAAAACTATGTCATGATGTCACAATCAATTCGTCGTGCAAATCCAGCGAAACCAACGGTCTAACAATTATTATCCGGTTAGCTAAAATACAAATATATCCGTAGTCCGGATAGTATTGGTACCCGAAATAACCGTAGTGGGTAAGTCCGAAACATGAATAGTGAAGGAGGCGTCACGATTCGGTGATATGTGCGATTGAATCTTTAGGATTAAGAAGCCGCATTGTGTGGCGATGGGTATTGTTTACCGCGGCTTTCATGATTGTAGTGCCTTAGGGACTGTTGACGTTACTGGCTGGCTGACTTCTTGCGACTGTATTCGCGTGCATTGTTAACATCTGGTCCAATAGTGGTCTGTGCACTAATGTAGCTTTTGAAAACTATGCTTTTACATTGTTTATCGCTTTTTTAGATCATTACTTTAACACTGCGAACTTTGCAGCACCCTCCACAGTTCCAACATCATATTAATTGGGCATCTTTGCCATGTGCCCTCCCCAGGCTACCAGAAAGGCTTCAGTAGGGGCGATATCCTCCCCTAAAACCTACGAAAGTAACTTTATTCACTATGATTTTGTACCATTCGGAAAACAACATTCGCGATATAAGGCCATTTTGTTGTCCTTGTTTTGTCACAGCAGCGTTGTGAAGCATACTTCATCTCTCTTACAGTAGCGAAGCCGTTATGAGACTTGACCACCAAATAGTACTGAAACAGCCCCTTCAACTTTACTGGCTGGACCTGAATAGGGGGAGAGCTTGACATTCTAAAAATTAGCAAGAACTTCACTGATTTATCGTGTTTCATACTTAAAGTTGGGGGTTTGGAGCTGTGTTTTGGAGGGCTAAGTCCACCTAAATCCCCATCGTCGCGACTGCACTGGGTAACCAACAGCTCAGTGTGATGGTGCGCAAGCATTTTGGTCACCTTAGATTCGTTGTTACTACTTTAGCAAGAGGGCTGCAGTGGTCATTAAAGCAGTAGGTTGCACATTGCCTGAACGAATGATTGCCAATGTGTGTATGCGAATACCAATCGGACTTCGGCTACTTTAACGAACCAGTCCCATCGTCACGGAGATGCTTTGCCCCCAAATTTGAAATATGAAGCACTATAAATCAGCGGAGTTTTTGTCAAATTTCAGAATGTCACGCCCCCTGCACAAACGCACAGTCCCCTTATTGGCGACTTCCTGCATTGACGGTTCTGTTAACGAACGCACGGCGGTTGCGACAAACGTTTTAAGATCGCTTGTCGGGATAAGGGACATTTAATGTCATTGGTTGAAGGACGCTTGCCATCAGTGTTTCAGAGCAAATGAATCAGATGTGAGCGGCTTTCGAGGAGTGTGTGCATATGACCACCAGCGGGCGCAGTTCTGAAACGGCTCTTCTGCCAACCACGCAACTTTCTGGGATTGCTCGTAGGTTTTCACGATCGCTCTCAACCGTGCAGTAAACTTACAAAAAACTATTTTAAGTTTCCGGAAAACATTATTCGCGAGGTCGGTCAAGCGTCTTGTCGAAGTACTTGTTAGCTCGTCCAAGTTATTGTTATTGTCTCTGCGTTATAGAACTAACACACCACCACAGGTTGCCTCTCTCGGCGCGAAATTTCGCAAACGACCAACAAAGGAAAAAGAACAATGACTTTTGTCTCGCACTGCGAGCGTCTCGCCGCTACGACCTCCCCACTTTCCCGAGCCGCTCGTCGGTCTTCGGGTTCGCGGTCTTCGCTTGCACGGCGACGATCGCGTTGTTGATGTCGGTCTGGAGCCGACGCAGCTCGCCGATGTGGAGGAGGCGCAGGGCCCGAGCGGCCCGGTTCACCATCGGGTCGCCGGTGTCGAAGCCCAGGTCCAGTTGCTCGATGGGCAGCACTTTCTATGGACGCAGGATGGTGTTTTTAGGCGAAAACAGCAAAAACGATAAACGAAGTGTTCGTTTTTAGGCAAAAACGAGGTTTTCGTTTTTAGGCAAAAACGAGGTTTTCGTTTTTAGGCAAAAACGATAAGCGAAGTGTTCGTTTTTAGACAAGAGCAGCACGTTTCCGTTTTTTGGCAAAAACAGCAAAAACGAAGTTTCCGTATTTAGGCGAAAACAGCAAACAAAAGCGAAGTTTTCGTGTTTTGGCGAAAACAGTAAAAACGAGGTTTTCGTGTTTTTGGCAAAAACAGCAAAAGCGAAGTTTTCGTTTCTAGGCGAAAACAGCAAAAACGAAGCTCTTGTTTTTCGGCGAAAAGCAGCAAAAGCAAAGTTAATCGCCAACTCAGGTCAAAGAGAAAAAAATACCTGCCGGCAGATTCGTGCTTACTACTTGTGGCTGTCCTTGTAAATCTGGTTCAACAATTACTTTAACGTCAAGTTTTTCTATCTTGTCAGCGAAACTAAGAAGCTGTAACGCACTGCACGGACTGTTACCACAAAACAAACAGCGCAATGCTGGTAATAACGCCGACGTCAGCGCATTTTAATTAAAGGTGGTTGTTTTCTAAAGAGAGGGACATGTATCTGAAGCGGAGTTGGCAAACCCAAGTTCAGTGGTTTTCAACCTTTTTTATCCCGTGACCATCACAGAAACCCACTATAACCCAATAACCCCCATTTAAAACGAGCGAATAATACAGTACAATTGTGTACATAAATATCCACTCGTGACCCCTACAAAAATGGTTCTCGACCAGATCGAAAACCACTGCCCTAGTTGAGCATCGAGCATCTTTTTACGGGTTACCTTTTTCTCGGTCGCGGCGGCGAGCGCGCTCTCAGACAAGCGCTCCTCGACCAACAGCCTGACAGCTTCGAGGGTGACGCCCACATCCGGATGGGGAGGAATCTTTAAGACGTCAGCAAGTTTTCGCACGCCGTCGACGAAGTCGGGGTCGCTGGCTGCGCAGGAGCACATTACGTCAAGGTCGACCGAGGAGGGGGAAAAGCTTTTTTAAAATTAAACATGGCGTCAAAGCTGTTGACGCAGCACACAGTTCGCATTGGCCGCACGCTGTTGCGCAACAGCTGGATCCGTGTCGAACCAAACTGAACGGAGTAGATTGAGACGCACTGATGGCTATGTACATAGATCCAAGCGCCACGGTTTAAAACGTGCCCATCAGCTGCAAACAATAAGCTTACTTTCCAAGAAGGGGTACAGAGGGAGTTCAGTATCAGTATCCAGAAAACAGATCCTGCTTATCGTTTTCGTGCATATCAAGCCTTACAGTAAATCCACCAACTCAGGTGTTTGCTTTTTGTGCGAGCTTCTTACTCAAAACGAAGAACATCTTTGCAGGGACTTTCCGATGCGAACCACTGCAGTTAGAACGCTCAGCAACACGCACATCAAAGAGCACTTCCCGATCGACGTGCAACTTCGCCCCCAATTTCTCGCACATATTACGTAAGCACAAGAGAGGGCGGGGTTTTCTAAAAACTTACGGTTGCTTGTAGGGAAGCGGAGGAGTTGCTGAGATGATTACATAATCATGTTTACTAATATTTTAGCCGTGTTGGTTTTGTCTGTGACTTTGTAACGTAACAGAAATAAAACATCGACGCTGTACTAAATCTTGTTTTTTTTGGGGGGGAGGGCAACAAATGCGCTCGTAATTACAGGGGATTGCTTTTTGCTTTCAGATGAGGAGGGTTCAAACATGTGAAAAATTTCTTACGCAATACGTGAACGATCTCAAAACTAGATTCGGAAGCAGCTGACGCGCTACCAAATATTTAACTTGTCGTCGCAGAAAGAACGAGTAACGGCCCGTTGGCGCGATCAGCCATCTCGAAAAGGGTGCATTCCTCGAGGACAATGTGCTCGTCGACCTGTCAGAGGGTAACTATGGGTCAGAACCTGCCGATGCGTCCAAACTTACAATCGTCAGAAATTCAACCAGGTGTACCCTGAAACGATTCTTGCTGTTATCGTGTGCGTCGGCACGGGGTCCAAGCCCCCCTGAATTTTCAATTTTGACTACTAACGTTTCAGTAGAAAAATGTTTTGTCAAGTTGGTAAAATGAAATATCACCACTGCTGCCCCCCATGAAAAAAATCCTTCCGACGCCCACGGTTGTTAATCAGATCGCTCTATTAAGCAACTGGATATTGGGCTGCATTCTATAGAGAGCGCTTTAGCAATTTTCGGCTTTGTCCCTTCGATAAAAGTAGGGGGATACGTCCAGTGGTGTAACTAGCGGTTTGAGGTAGAGGGAAACTCAGCTGAAAGAGAACCACTTGCCACTATAGCTGTCCTCCAACCAACACTCAGAAATAACTTGGGAAATAATGGTGGGGCCCAGTTTTTACATTGGGCTTGCCAGAGGGGCGATTCACCCCTCTGCCCCCCGTCAGTTACGCCATTGGGTCGGCAAGTTTTCTTGGTATCATGCCAAGGACACGTCAAAACACAAGTCACCGTGAAAGTTCAAAAGCAAGCAAGTCTACCATCGATGTTCATCAGGGTGCTCTTCGTCGCGGAGCTTCGCTTTGCTGCAATCTTTTCTCCGGTCACTTCCTGGTACTCCTTGACTGCCAATAAAGCGGCAATAGAAAGTCAAATACATGGGAATAGACGTTGAAAGCTTCTTGGTTATGCAAATATTTCAAGAAACTGTTTCAAGTTTGGAACGGAGTCAAACTGTCAAGTCACATCACAAGCATAAACCAACGGCTTGAGTGAAATCATGTGTGCTTCGAAACTTCGTAATGAAAGCAGCCTCGTAATGGTTTCTACATTGCTGTTTGTAATGTACCCAGTATTAGGTTTAATGAAGAAATTGGGTAAAGGCAGGCTTACTATGAAACTGCAATGCTCACAGTTCGCTTGCACACCAAGGTTGTGGACTCGGAGGATTTTGGGGAGTCGGATTTTTTTGTCCGTCTCCAGAAGCCCAACTGAATCATATTTTACATCACACACCTAAGTTGGGAATTCCTATTGAAATGGTACAATTTCTTTTGAAACTTTTATTGAAACAGAATTCTTGCTGTGTACCACGATCCCATTGATTGCTAGTTACCACAAAGGTGTTGACAGCCAAACTTCATACACGTTATATTAAGGAGTCGAAGATTTTGGAAAGGTCGGTATTTTACCTCCGACTCCGCAGCCCTGTTGCACACACCAGACCATGACACGTCACAGTTACGACAAAATGCTGAGACCTGGAAGTTATAAACTCCATACAAAAAAAAGAACATTCCCAAAAATCTTTTCTGCACACGATTTTGACGAGCGCAAACCGTCTGTATTAATTCTACATGCAACAGCATATCTTTTCGCGGTACGGGTCAGACAGTATGAATACATAGGCGTCATTTCCCTACAGCAGAGGGATGAGTGTACTGATGTCATCACTCCCGTTTTCACATCGAACAGATTAGTCATGCTGCTGCATGTGTGAACTGCCCCTTCTGTAGATTTGGCCAACAAGCAGGACCAGGTTAACTGGGTGTGTGTCAATAATTTGAGCTAGAAAGTGATTTTTGCGTCGAATCACAACAACGGAGGTGGTGGTTGTTTCGTGGCGAAGTTCATCGGAATAGAAACAAAACTGTTAAAACAGAATATTTACCGCAAGCTTACATCTACGTGCACAGCGTGAATGCCCTGCATGTTTTGCTTTTAGCAGTTTTGTCAGCATTGAGACGGCGTAGAACTTTTGGCAGTGCCGCCTCCTCGCAAACGACCGGAAAACTTGGGTTCAACCAAAGGCGAAAGAATGCTGAATCATATCTTTTACTGCATCCTTATTTGGTTGGAGAGTTTATCTCGGCTCGGCGTTCGCTAATCATCGGATATGTTCGGAAATGCCACATTGCGATGTGAGAGGTACTTTGACGATTCAAACAATAACAGAAAGCTTTGGCGAGCTTGCGGGTCGTTTCACCCCCGACGAGTCATCACCAACTGTTTTAACGAGCATTTTTATCGTTTGCGTCATTTTATTTAAAGTTGATGCTTACTCCACTCATGCACTTTAACTTGAATACGGCAGAGGTGGGCGGCGTCACATTTTCAGACTCGACTCCGCTTCTGTTCTGAAAATTTCGAATTCTTTTTTTCGCTTCTGTTCTGAAATTTTCGAATTCTGATCCGGATTCGAATTTTTTTTCAAATTCGAGAAGCCGACTCCTATTTAGACGCCGAAAACCATCTCTGGAACCGAAAAGCACATCTTGGCCAAAGCCTTTTTCCGTTTACAGACCATGCAGACTCTTGCTGCTGCCGAAAACAAAAAGTGACTCCGGATCCGGGCCCGTTTTTTCGAAAACGTTTGACTCCGGCTTAAGGTCCGCAAAAGCCCAAAACCTTGCCGGAGTCAACCTGCGGGTCAGAGGCCACCTCTGGATGATAGCACTGATGGGAGGCTGAAACGAAACCCAGCCGGAGGATCATGTCGCTGTGCAGTATGAAGACCATGACAGCAGTTTTAACCTCGGCTGTTCCAGCAACACTATGACACGGTCACACATAACGCAAGGAAGTTGCTCACGTCAAGTAAAAACCACAAAACAAATGCTACCACCGCATAGGGTATTGGCCTCACGTGATCACTCGTGCTGCGAACAGGAACTGGAATGCGACACACAAGCGTTTTATATGAAGATGAAACGTGCGGATCAATAAATATCGAACAAGTAGGATCGATTTATACCATTGTCTCCGTACTCCAAACTGATGGCATGACCAAGTACCCAGTCGGTAATCTGTGCTCGGTCTTTTTTGTCAAAAGGATATTTCAGCTCGTTGAGGTAGGTTTGTAGCGCTTGTTCCCATTTGCCTGACTGCAAAAGCAACACACGATGTTAGGTTTTTCCACCACGACTTCCTGAGCCAGTTAAAATACAACGGCTTACGAACTGACTAGATGCGTTGAATACGTCAAGGGGAACGTCATCCAAACTAATGGTAGCATCACGAAATATTTTTAGTTTAAGTGTCGCTAAAAAACAGTATATAGTTCCTATCTTCTCCCAATCTTACCTTGGTGTTTCGCAAGGGGCCGCGATCTTCTATTTTGTAAAATCTTATCTTCTGATCTTCAATCCATACCAAAAAGTTTTTGAACTGCTCATCATCTAGGTGGAAAGAGCAAGTGGCAGTTACCGATTGTTACGACACAAAACAAATGGGTTTGAAAAATTCTTTCCATGTTCCTGTCACAAACGCTTTCAACGTGAAAACGCTATATCAGCACGTTTTACACAGATTGCACGAAAAATCACAGGGAAGGATGAATGTACACATATACAGTATTACATAAGTGGGCTGCAAACCGACGGCTCATTTGGTCGGAAGCACTTTTACGAATGAAAATGTAAGTTGGCTGCGTGAAAACTGACGTTTGTTTAACACAGGGTTCTCCAAACTTTTTTGTCCCAGGGCCACATAATCGATTACACAACAGTTCGGGGTCGAACATCTTACGTAATGCGATTGTTTCAGAATATGTTACATCCTTCCAAATCAACAAATTGTTCGTAAATATGTTATTATATTCATTATATTGACAAAATGTCTTTGCGGCCGCATGGAATGGCTTCGCGGGCCGTAGTTTGGAGACCCTGGTTCAATGCATTCAGCTTGACTTCAAACTTATCCCAAGCGTGCTTAGAAAAGTCTACTATTTTGAAAAAAAGCGCTGAAAGAGAAACATGCAACTCACGCAACGCAGAACACTTAACATCGATTCCGCCGCATTTCAAATCACCACCTTGACGTGAATTTTCTTTACAATTTCACACGTCGACTTGGGGCCGAATGTGCCCATGTCGAACTCAAATTTCGATTTGAAAACACGCAATTGCATCGTGCGTCTCAAGGACTTGCAATGGATTGAAACTTTCGGTCCGTTCCCGCGCAGCAAAAATTTAATTCGGCGTTTCTTTTTCTTGAAACAACTTATTCAAATTTCTAAGCTGTTTAGCATGGCATTGATTCAGGGATATCTAGAAGTTTCTAGTAGGATATCCCTGAATTTATAGACATACTGCAGCGAAAGAAAAACTTCACGTTGGAACAGAAAAATCGGTAATGTCATCGCGCGTTTTTAGGGTTCGTGCCGAAGCAAGGTGCCAACATGCTCGGCCTACTTCAAGCTGCTTCAGTCTGCATGCCTTTCTTTGCTGATTAGCAATTCTAACCTGCGCCAAAACTCCTTCTGTACCTCATTCTAATGTCATCGCCAGTGCGTTACATGGGCAAAATTTCGCAATTCCCGCGTTAGCTACTTGTTTTGCGAGGTTCAACCAGCCTCGTGCAGGCCTGCAAACTCTGTTAACGGAAACATGCTCTGACGCGACTGTGTCAGAAACCCTTGGATTTTATCTTTATTGTGTACCAAACAACATGGCACCAACAGAATGAAAGCAGCTACAGTACATGGATAGAGTTTAGGAACACCACAATTAACCAAGTTAGGTTTTATCAATTCGCGCACACAAGCATAGAGATCACGTTGCACAAGAAGCAAACTATAGTTTTTGCGTTAAATGCATTTGCGTCAGTCATAATGGCAAAATTAAGTCAGTGCCTGGATATTTGGGTAAATTAAGCTGGTATTTTTCCTCCAGAGCTTTCGGAACGAAGCGACCTCCCAAAAAGTGGAACTTTCCAGTAAACAGTTTGGCGCATAGCTTGGGGGCAGTCAACGAAATCAAACATTCTGGTTGAATTCCTGCGCCATCAAGGTCGCCTTTCTCTACGTCCCAGCCAGAAGGAATGTCAATGCTGCAAATTGGCACATCTTTTAGTTTGGNAAGCGANCTCATGATTTTGTCAAAAGGCGGACGCACGCCCGAGCCCGGTTTGAAGCTGAAGCCGAACACTGCGTCAATCACGCAGCGATACTTCCTAATTTCATCTGACTCAGGCATTTCTGAAATGAATTCCAGGCCCATTTTTTCACACTGCGTCGTAAGTCCTTCAAATAACGGTTTCTTTGGTCTTTTAGGATAGAGCACTACCGGCTCGTAACCAAACAATGAAAGATGACGAGCGCAGACTAAGCCATCGCCGCCATTATTGCCAGGACCACATATGACGAGCACACGACGATTGTCATTGCTTTCTGTCAAAGGGTAGACTTTTGCGATCGCGTGTGCGCAGCTAAGGCCAGCTATTTCCATAAGCTGATCCACGCTGAATTTGTAGTCACTGAAAAGTTCTTGATCGACGGCCTGTGCCTCCTCCTGGCCTAAATATTTGATTGTATTGAGGATGCACATGTTCCTGGATTGCTGCACCCAGAACTTCTTCGCGTGAGATGAGGCGCTACAGAACTGTGGCAGCTGGGATTTCGTTGTCAAGCCAACACGTAACAGAGTGCCTAAAGTTAAGGCTTTAGACAGCAATCGCCAGCATTTCATTTCACAAAATTTCAAATAAATACCCTGCAACACAGACTGCATGTGGAAGACTTGCAAAGAAAGGGTAGCAGTTGTGAAAATTTGACATTCGAGCTTTTAAGTGTTCCAAGAAAAGCTTGAAGCCGCAAAAATATTGCTTTACACAAATAATAAGCTTACTGATATAATACTTTGCTCTGCAAGCAATGGTTTTATTTCATGGGTTGATGAAATACCAGTACTGTACTAAAATGCAGTATTTAACTCTGAAAGCATGAACTAATCACAAAACTGGCCAAATTTCAACAAAGGGCAAAACCACACTCAGGTACATCTTATTAAAATTAGTTGGAAGAGTGATTAATGACGAAATATATGAAAATTCCAGATGCGCAAGGTTCCTGAAAAAATGAGGTGAAAAGTATGGAGAAACAATAAAAAATGAATTTGTAAAACTTTTTGTAGGTAATGATTTAAGCAGTGCATTTGTTTCTTTAAGTTGATATAAATAAAAAACTGCTATAGAAATGCAGTAAGCTTATATTGTTTTCATACAGAAGTACTTGCAATATCTGCTCAGTAGCAGCTCAAATTTTGTTTAATCTGAAGACACAAATAACACTGGCCTACACAATTTTTGGTGCTCTGGATTTTAGAGCTAATTTAGACAAAATTTGGGGTGCTGATTCAAAATAACTACATTAATTTTTTTCCATCAGGTGAACTTATTTAGATTTTCTTTTTTGCAATGGACCTTATGACTGATTTAATATTACATTTTGACTTTCCTATGACATTACGAATTTCAAGTCATGGGCTATTTGCTGGACATGCTAAATGTCAATTGATGTTTGTGATATCATAAATCCCATTTATGTACCCTCCCTCATAACTGATTACTTGCATATGTGCCATTTTCACTCTCGACTCGGAAGTTCCAGACTGGTTGCCTGCTTGTAGCTTGTTTAAAGAGTGTGGCGGTGTCTGATGTGAGTTTAGTATTGGAGTCAGGATTGAATTCTTGAAGCAAATTGTCAGTGAAGTTAAGGGTTGCATTACACTCATGAAACTACATTTCATCTATGATTCCATATGTTTTGCTTCTGTAGTTTTTGTAAGAACCTTGGTAATAGATACATCACTGAGAAGATATTATTTGTGGTGAACAGACACTAACCATAACAGGAAAGCAATCAACGATTTTGTAAAGCATGCTTAATTTGCCTGCTCCACAGTGATGCTGGGTGAGTCTTTGTAATGAGGCAAGTCTTTGTAATGAGTTAAGACATTTGTGTACTGTGTTAAGGCTTGCCACAAATGGATTCTCTTTCAGACTCAGTGACAATTATCTTGTTTCCAACTGGCAGTGATTCCACACTTGTAGATAGCAATCTCCCCCCATAGTTTTATTTCCACAACTCTTTTCTTATGGAGAGCTTAGTGACTTGGCAAGATATCTGAATCTTCCTTAGTCTCTTAAGCTGCTCACTTCAAAGATAAAAGAAAAAAAAATTCTATAACCAGGTGTTCTCATCACCTTTTACCAGAAACCTCATATTGAATTCATGCCATACTTCGCAAGAACAAGAAAAGGAGATTGTGCACTGTAACAATGTTGAAGACCTACTGAAGAAGCTTGGTGCCACAGAATGTGATGCTGACAGTTGGAGACCTTATTGATAGGCTCAAAACCAAGTTTGAAATATCCTCTTATGCATAATGGAAACATATTTTGATATATTCTTCTTGGACATTCAGCAACACCCAAAAAAATTCAAAGGAATTAAGTTTGCACTACAAAAAATTTCATACTATGAACACATGTGGATCATTTGTGTTGATCCGTAAATGGTTGGATTTCTGCTTGTGTTGCAATTGCAAGGCAGTTGTATGAAGTTCCCATGCTTCCTATGCCTGTGGGAAGCAGTTAGATCCCAGCAATACATGAAAAAAGGTTGGCCTGTAGGAAATGGCACACAGTCCGAGAAGAATTGTGGGAAGATGCAAAATTCTTTCACCTTCCCTTCATATCAAGCTTACGATCACGAAGCAATTTTTAAAGCACTTGACAAGGATTAACTGTTTCACATACAATTGCACAAAATTTCCATGATAAACAAGAGAAAAATTAATCTGGCAGGTCACTCTCCTGCTAGCTGACAATGGTGGCCCATTACATATGACTACACTGTTATTGTAGCCCATTCTCATCCATGCAAAAAATTTTAAGGATAAACAGTTGTTTTTCCTTTGTGGATGTAAAACAATACACAAAGTTTGTGCAAGTGCTATGTTGATAGAAATTATATTTATCAAGCTTCCACAAGCTTTTTCCTGATGAAACTGGGTTTGTAGGAAAGAAATCAGACCTTTACGTATGTCACTGAATCAATTTACAAATTTGATAAGAAAAATTTTAATT
>JGI24158J21664_10007768_pt1 | contig 14254 bp, 14 predicted proteins | sample Ectturendosymbi3_FD_21664 | JGI IMG/M metagenome (IMG submission 21664) | reverse complement strand
TGCTAAATGAGTTAATTTACTAAATTAAGACAGTATTTAGACAGTATTGCACAGTGTGGAAGGTAATTTATTTATTTTGTTACATGGAAGTGTAAACGCCAAACTGTTCGTGTGAGAACTGTAAGTTGAAATATCTGCATCCGTGGTTGTTGTTGCAAGGTTAGGTATTTTTGGTCAGATGGGATCATTTAAGTTGCCCTGCTGCAAACTTTTTCTCTTTAGACCCGCACGGAAAAGTTTTGCACGTATTTTCAATCGCACTGTCTATTGAGCTGAGTCCGTTACAAATTCTTGATCACTTTCTGAAAAACGCAGTGAACCTTAAGACCTGCCCAAGAAGTATGCTGCCCCTATCCACTGCTTTGTGCTTAACCATATGTGCAAAACGGCAGTGTTGTCAATCAGGATTTTGAATCATGAACGGAAACTGAGCATTACGTAGAAACCACTTTCCAGTCGCACACGGAAAATCACTGGCCGCCGCTGAAGTCAATACATTTCTTACATTTCGAAACTCTTGTTTGATGAAAAATTAGGTAAAGTTGCGGGTTAGTTACTGATATAAAAATGTATTTTCTTTATCGCTTCCAAATTGATATATATAAGTATTTGAGTTCTATGGCCCTTCTAAGTCTAAGGCCAATCTACACTGAGGAGTTGCCAGGAGTAGCCGCGCACGATTCTTTGTTTGTTTTATTGCGCCCAGGAGTTGCCGAGCCGTGCACGAGCACAGAATTACCCGACGCAATAAAACAAACAAGAATCGTACGCGGCTACTCCTGGCAACTCCTCAGTGTAGATTGGCCTTTGCAGTTACGCATAGAAGTCGTGCAATCATTTAAAAAAATAAGGTCATTAGCAGTTTCTCTAGTTTTTACTCACATTCAACACAACCAAGCAGAAGTAGTGACCGTTGCGCGTTGTAACGTACATGTTTTGTTCCCCTGGCAAACTTGAAGTTGCAATTTTTCATAGCGTTCAGTAATCCGCACGAAAAATTTAAGTGTTTCCTTTGTCCTAACCAACTCCCCAAATTTCAGATTTTAAACTTTTTGCTGGAGAATAATGGACGGTTTGAGTAGAATTTGAAATTGTTTGGCAGGGGGTACTGCTACTCCAGTTTTCTTCATTGCACACTCGACAAGAAACTAATAGATTTACGTATTTCGCTGAATTGCATTTATTAACTGAATATACATTCACTCAGTTTCAAACCTTCTTTTTGACTCAAGATATATGGTTTCCATTCTTTTGTTGGTGACATTCTGACACCCGAAGGATCGTTGGTCGTCACCGCACGCTTTTTACTTTCTTCGTGCCTCTGTAGAATATTTCTCCATGCTTGGACTTCCTGGGCAAATTGCATGTCCTTCTGTGTTGCATAAATATTTGGACGCTGACGCAACCTTTGCCTGTAGAAAAATAAGCTTCGTGGTGACAAGTGCTGTGTGATTGGTGTCAGGAAGACATCTTTGATGTATCGTGAAAGGAAGAGCAGTTACATTGACAAGAATCATTTTGTGATGTTTCTTGGTGGAAACAAATCAACGCTAAAACAGAATGAAACAACAGCCGTCGGTAATTCAGACACGGTTTCCAAAGTTTTTCAGAGATAAACCACTTTAACCGGATTTTCAATAAGTTTTCAGGTACCTTTGTTTTTGAGCTGTGGACAAAGAACACTTAGAGAGTTGTTGAACCAACGTTGCTTTGCAGTAATCACCTGTATTTGCTTATCCGGGTAACCGCTTCGTGGTACCGCATCTTCTCATGCCTGAGTAACCTTTCGCGAAGCGCCATGTGCCAAGAGAAATACTTCTTTTTACTCTTTTCTTCCAGTGTTGACAGCTGCTCGCTCCAGTTTTGCAGGGGACTGGCATCATCATGTAACAAAGAAACGGTTAGCTAGTTAAAGGCTTTGACTGGCAGACGAACAGACGAGCGAATGGTAAAGTAGCGCTTAGGCCAAGCAGCAGGCTTTATGTACGGTTAATGCGACAACAAACTTTAGTCAAAAGAGTTCGTGTTGTGATGATGTCGTTTGAGATTGGTAATAGGCCTACTCCTTACTCGTGTGACATTCAGGATTATTCTGCCCTGTTGACTGCGCCGTTTTAACATAATCGTGAGTTTGAATATACTCTTTCTGCCCAGTTGAATAGTTTATTTGTTACGATATAGCACAAAAATGCGCTAGTAAATAATGCTAAAACATATTTGTAACTAGGCCACCGAAAAAAACTCTGAAGTTATCCAGTCGAGGTGCCGTAAAACTTGGTTAAATCAAATACAGTGTTAACATGCATAAACACAGGATGATTGAAACGTAAAAATATGATATACAAAACGTGCGGTTGCGGTTGAATGGAAAACCAAGCAAATGAAAAGCATCGTACTCTAATTAGACGATAGTTGTAAATCTGTTGCCCCGTATCATTAGACATAAGTTATTTTACCCACTTTTTATGTCCTGTGGATTGTTTTTCTGCTTTTTTGCTGGTCAAAGATTCTTTGTCGTAAGGCTTGGTTTCATCATCAGCGTTATCCTGTTGCACATCTTTTGCACATGGTGTAGTTCCCCTCCAGAATTTGATGTTACACACAACCTTGGCTTTTTCCTCTTCTCTCACATCGAAACTCCTGATTTCCGAAGCTGCAGTGCTGTTATGTAACGTTAATGATCAGTTGCTATTTTCACCACTCTAAAGTCTCAACAAACATTGCACATGCTTTGACGCTATAAAAATCTGAAAGCGATTGGTTTCGGTTGTGGATTAGAAGCATTCGCACCGCCGAAACTAGGCAAAATTTTACAAGACTTTTGCAATTAAACCACTTCAAATCATTTCCCTGAGGTGATCAACGCATGTGTAACTCGAAAATCACTCACCCTTTCTGGATCCGAGGCAATGAGCCAGGTTTCGTAGGAAATTGAAGCTGTGTTGCTGTCTTCTCTTGTTTGGCTTCAGCAGCTTGGAAGTCATGCGCGTTGTTTCCCGCAATGTCAGGGAACATAGATTTCGCTTCCATAAAACCTCCATCTATTGTTTTCTCACTCTTAAGATCCCTTTTAGTTTCATTGTTCGTTGTCGACACTGTCAACATCTCGGTATCAAAAACCTGACATTCTGTTCCACCCATCACCAGCATAGTCGCCTGAGGCCATCTGTGATGACCCGCTCTGCTAATGGCCCCCGACCGGCGAGGCTCAGACGTGAACGGTGGCATTGTGCCTCTTGTTTTGGGTACCGATCGATGGATTGCAGCCGGCACGGCTTCTGTAGTAGGGCGCCGGAGCGGCAGCTCAAGATCGATGTGCGCAGTAGCCGCCCTGTTTACACTCTGCGGCACCGCCATCGCAGGAAGGTCTGCTCTCAACAAAGTGTTAAATCATCCAAAGAGTTTCTATGCATTGCCAGATTTATATACGTTGAAATCAGCGTTTCTGCGCATCTTGAAACCTGCCTCCTCAACCAGCGCTTCTCCCGTATGCACATGTCATGTGCGCAACGCGAAGTGCGAGCTGAGTTGAAGTCATTATAACCTTGTATCGTACCTGGGCTGAAAAGCTCTTCTTGGCGCGCATTACGAAGCGGTTCGTTGATTTTCATTGGCCATGGGAGTGTGTGTGTGTTATGATTTTATTAATATTCGCAGGGCACTAACGGCATTGTTTCTGTGTAGGGTCTGCGGAGTGTTTTTAAAGGCAGCACGTTGGATATTGTGTAAAAGACACCTTTCTTTCTACAGTTACGCATGAACAGAACAGTATCCGTTGTCTTGCGTGAAACCGACACCACTCGTAATTGGAATGCTTTGTTTGCCGAAGGCCTGTTCCGTGTCCGCGACTGCCTTCGCGTAATATCTTAAGTATCAAACCTCAAAGATTTGTTACTTACGAAATGTTTGTTGGTTTGACACAGCTAATCTCGTAATCCCGCGTTGAAACGCATGCCGTTGATTTAATGTGAGGTTCGGCCCGTGCAGGTCTCAGCTCGACTTCAGGTGTTTTATTTATACAATTTATGTTTGTGTTGTTGGTGTCTTCGCGTTTCACATTGTCCATTTTAATTCTTTCTTGAATTACAGTCATCAACGAGCTCGCGTTTAAATGAAAGAGTGCAAAACCTGCTCGAACCTGATGAATCGAAAGGGTAATGCTTTATATGTTGTTGCTGTAAGATTAACCATTATGGTGCTTCACGCAATGAAGTTTAAGACAAACGACAAAACACGTTTGTTGTTGGTGTAGTATTAAGTCATGCAATAGTTTTAAATGAACTCTGAAATGATAGCGTCGATTCGTATGAAAAGCACAACATGTCTGCGTCTTCTTTTGCTATTACAAACGAGCTCTCCAGGTCACTTGATGGATCGGGAGGCACGCCCAGCAGTAGTTGCGGGAGTCAGGATTCCGTTCAACGAGCCACACCCTCACCGCAAGCACCCCTAGGGAAGAAGAAAGGTGTTCTGAAGTCTTCCCTTGGACGGCTTTTTGGGAAAAAAGATAAGGTTACTGCGTACCTGATGCAATGTGGTCAGATTGTGCAACGTTACCAGTCTGTTGTAATTTTTTTCGAGGTTGCTTTCTTTTCTTCTAAATTTCGCTTACGTGCCGCTGTGATTCACTTTAGTTTAGATTAACATGTTTTTTTTGCGGCACTGGTCACCACTAACTTGTCATTGTCACCAAAACAATGCACTAGTTTTTGGGAATGTGTGTTTACGTTCTGTTTTAACCTCTCAACAATTGAGTTGAAAGGTGCGAAGGTAAACACTGGTTCGAGACTTCTGAAGACGAAGTTCTACCCATAAGCTTTTGATTTTTCCAAGTCGGAAGAGTCGTTGATCTATCTCTGTGCTGACAAAACGCGAACTACGAAATTTTTGCAGATACGGATGTCACGTCGTCACATGATGGGTGGTTCGTCAATGGAAGAAAGCAACCACACGTTGACGAATTCTGGTTCGAGCATTGCTGACGAGAAAGCGGCGTCCAGCGATTCGCTCGATGTTTTGGGTTCGGGCCACCAGAGGGAGCAAGAACGCAAACTCGAAAAGAAGTGAGCAGACAAGTGGACTTGCTAATCAATGACTGAACTGCCGCTCAGTGTTGCCAGTTTGGCTTTTTTGAGGCCAAATTTGTAATTTTGGGCTTTTTTCAACTCCATTGGCTTTTTTGGCCGATTATATTTTTATGTCGATTTGGCAGATTTCTAGACGCTGTTTCTGGCCTGGACACAATGATAAATTTTTATTGGAAACTCTGCACGAAAATTCATAATTTTTTGTTGTTTCATGCTTTCAGGTTTGCAGTTTCAGGTTGCTCCTCAAAAAGACCAAAAGTTTCGAGAAGCTAGTTAATGGAGTGAGCTTTATTCTTTTTATGTACAAAATATTCATATATTGCCTTTTGAAAGCGCGTTTGAGTGTTCTAAAGGTGTCGTGTCTTTATCTTGTATTTGGCTTTTTTGGTGCTATTTGGCTTTTTTAGGGTTGATCTGGCCTTTTTTGCTTATGACTACCTGGCAACCTTGCTGCCGCTGAACTGCGCCGCTTGCTCGAACTTGAGCAGAATTGCACGTTTCGTAAACCCTGCGTTGTTTCAGGCACAAAATGTTGGAGGAAGTCAGGCGAGCAGGGACTCCATTCGCTGCTTGGAGTGGTCCGACAGTGGTTGCTTGGCTGGAGGTGCGTTGTGTGCTGGTGCTTCACTGATGCACTTGGTGGTGCGAGGTTGATTGAACGACGTCGTGTCCTTGTCAGGACATGATATGAAATGAGAATGCGCTGCACAACTCTCTCTGTACTTTTCCACTACAGCAGGTGTCCGGCTCTGAATTAACTCGTTTTACGTAGATCGGACCAAAGCGCAGTGAATCGTGCTGTTGGTATTTTTATATTTTTCGATATTTTGTGAAACTTCCTCTTTCACGTAAAACTTTTACAGCTGTGGGTTGGAATGCCGACGTGGTACGTGGCGGCGTGTCGAGCAAACGTCAAGTCGGGCGCAATCATGTCTGCGCTTTCCGACACCGAAATCCACCGAGAGATCGGCATAAGCAATCCCTTGCATCGGCTCAAGCTGCGCTTGGCCATTCACGAAATGATCAGCCTCACCAGCCCCTCCGCTCCACCGACGTCGAGGACGGTGAGTCGAATCAATCGCGCGTCTGTTCGAAAATTCGTCGGCTTGCCTTTCGCCTTCCGTCGTTCTCTTTGCGCAAACGGGTCGCTGCTGTCCAGTTGACTGCGTTTCCGCACTTTTTTACTCCCTTAGTTCACATTTGCATTTTTTGCTTATCTGACTTCTTGCCTGACTGTTTCGACACAGTTTTTGCGTGATTGTTTTTATTTTTTTTTTGCCGTTCGCCAACCGTTGTGAGCATAAGTCGACCGTGAAACCTGTTGTCTTCGGTTTCTTGCTGAAACCTATTGATCGACTTTCGGTAAACCTTGAAATGCTGGACACGCAGACTACTGGAAGCGTTTGGATGACTCATGAAGAAGTGGACAATCTGACGAACCAGATCGCATTAGCGGTACTTGCGGCTTGGTTTTTGTTGTGTCTTTGTTGGCTGCCACCAATACGCACTTTGTCTGAATCTTAGTGACTTTGGTACTGTAGCTTCTGTTAAGTGCACTGCTTGTTTTGGTTTTCTTTGTCTGCACCTGCCACTTTCCATCGGCAGTTTCTATTCGATTGTCTTCGGTGACTTAGTAAATGTGATGGCAAAGTACTTGATGTAACGAACAAGCATGCAGATTTTTTCCATTGTGTTTGGTCAAAGCGATTGTCTCTTTGGTTTCTGCTTCTTTAGTTTGATATAGTTGCGCCGAACAGGCAGAGTGTTGTGTGTTTTTACGAAAATAACACAGAGAAATTGAGCACGTGCTTTTTTCATTATTTGCTGTCTTAAGGATGATGAGTCTGGTTGGGCCGAGGTAAGAAAGCAACCTGGTGTGGTAGTTGTTTTTCTTCGTGTGTGCCTGCGGTTATTTTATGGCGTAGTGCTTGTTTCTTTTTGTGATGGAACCGTTGGAGGTTTTCTTTCTTTTGTTGGACTTAATAGTGATCTTGAGCGTGCAAACGTAGTGCACAGCCATCTTTGCTGTGGTGAAAAAACGGTTTTGTGATGAGTGTGTTTTACTTCTTTTTTATTATATCCTGCTTGTGTCGGTGTTCGCTCGTTGTGATGTACTCAGAATCTGATTTGCTCACTTGGTGTGCATGTGAAGAAGTCCTGCACTTTATTTTAATCTTGCCCTATCGCGTTATTTTGCCGTGGGCTGAAAACCTGTTCAGACCTTACATCCAAGTTCCTTGAACAGGTGGCGATTTTTTGCTAAAACCTGAGGGACTATACCCGCCAGAGTTTTTCCTGAGCACTTGCGTAGTATTTCCATTGTTTCCGCCTGTGTCGTCTCCCTTTCCATTGTGATGCAGTTGAACCTTGCGCTCCCTGCGCCGGTCACGGCCATTGTGAAACCATTGTTCAAATCCTGCGTTGCTGTCATCAAAATTATTGAGAAGTTTAGAGTCAGTTCGTGCGAAAAAAATCGTTACTGACAAGCGTTTGGTGTGTATTTTTGTTTTGGGGGGGAGTACATTGCATGTGGTAATAGTATTTGAATCGATTGCGCTTTGTTTTGAGTGAGAGACGTTAGCCACGAAACACCGTGAAGCTGGTAAATGGCGTTAAAGTTGTGTTTGTTTAGAAGGTTATTCCGATTCGCCGTTAAAGAAATAACTAACAAACTTTGCCAAAAACTGGATTAAATCGAAATAATGTTAAATGGCGCAACATTACGAGTATATGCAGTGATGACGATACACTCTGGTTTTATGTTCGTTCAGTTGTACAGGTTAAATTAAAAAATCCAGGTTCCTTGGCGCACGATCTAACTTATTAAACTTATTACAATTTACTTTACAAACCAGCTGCGTAATCGCCAAGCAGGTGAGTAACCTGGGTGTTGCCATGCACACTGCCTGGCTTCATCCAGGAAAGGGACATTCTTTAGTCATTCTCTCCTTAAAACGATCACAACTGCTTGTTCAGACTCTCGCATACGGAGACATGAACCACGAGTGGATTGGCAACGAATGGCTGCCCAGTCTTGGCCTGGCTCAATACCGGTCGCACTTCATGGAGTGTCTGGTTGACGCGCGAATGTTGGATCACCTCACCAAGAAAGATCTGCGTCAACACCTGAAAATGGTCGACGGCTTTCACAGGTATTCTCTGGATGTTCCCAAGCAACAGACGTTGTTGCCGCAAGATTCTGCTTCTGCTCGGTTATTTAGTTACTTCGTTGTCAAAAGCCGAAACTATTTTGCGAGATTGGACTGCATGGTCAAAGCAAACCACTTCTGTGGCTGTTCATCAGCGATGAAATATCAGTTGTTTCAGTTTGGAAGTCGTCAACTTGTGTCTTTGCCTCAGGTCGAGCCTGCAATTCGGAATATTGTGCTTGAAACGGCTCAACTATAACAAGAAAGAACTTGAACGGCGCAGAGACGAGTCCGCCGATGAAGTCAGAGGTACGTTTCACTTCAGTGACTGTGTCGGAGGCAGCTGTGCTCGAGAGAAACAGAAAATTTGACTCCGCGTAAGCTTTTCCTTACAAGCCTTCTCGTCTGATATCGTTGACTCAGCAACGGTTGGTGCGCATGCAAGAAAAAGTAGGTGACGTCGATCCTCAAGACTTCTCTGCGTCGCCCTCACACAATAAAGGGACCAATGCACTCGTGGTTGATTGAATTTTTGTATTGAATTAAACTATTTCTATCACTTATGGATTAGACTGGTGGTTCCAGCCATGTTCAGCTTGTGGCACCTTAGCCAAATTTCCAAACGCTTGCAGAAGCAAACGTTTGTCGAGTAAATTCCCGGCCGATCTTGACCGCATTCCGGTTTGGAGCCTTTGATTGTGTATTCTCGGTGTTGCCTTAAGCAACAAAAATATACAGCGTTGATATTTTCGCACCAGTCCAAACTTGCTGCATATAAAGCATGTGAAATTGCCGGCGCGCTGTTCCAGACAAGCGCTCGGGAGCGAGATTTTCATCTGTGTTTTGTAACCTCACAATGAGCGATTGTTGCCCGTATTTGACGCAAACAGTCCGATTAAGCTCACACAGTTCTCTGCCTGTTTCCATAGATGTGTTGGTGTGGAGCAATCAGAGAGTAATACGTTGGCTACAAGGGGTTGGGCTTCGAGAGTATGCCAGTCGTCTTGCCGACAGCGGAATACACGGCGCGGTCATTGCTCTCGACAACAACTTCGACGCTGACACGCTCGCCCTGGCCCTACAAATATCGAATCAGAACACGCAGGTCAGTTTCGTGTTCGGCTGACGCTGGACTGGACGTTTCAAGCAACAATTTGACAAACGCGAGGTCTCGTATTCTACTCAAATACAGATCGTTAGGTCAGAACGCTTCCACTTCGTGGTAACTAGTTACTCGGAAGGCAACAATGCAATGCGATACTGCCATGCTGAACTATCATGTAATTAATGTCGTGTCTTCTCGTATAACACTGTGATTGCGTCACTCTTGGTTATACAACAAACCACGTATGCACGGTGGGTGAAGCTACTGGTTTCAACTCATACGTTCGTAAAGTGTTAGGATGTCTGTATTGCTGCAGCAATGTTTGCTGAAATATAGTGTGTACATTCTTCTGGCGTATCTAACAGTTGGCTGAAATCACTGGTTGTTTCGGTGAACAGCAACATGCAGTTCCCCGAGCACTAACTGTCTTCATTTGTGCCGCCAGATATGCGCGAAAAGTATACTTGGTGCTTTGCTTATGTTCGGACTCATTAAAGATCCACGTTACTTTTTCACTGCACCTCATGCAGCACACCAGGCAAGCTAGTATTGAGATGCGCGCAACGGTGCTTCAGGAAGCGCTGCCGACAAGCAGCAAAGCTGTTCGACTGCGCACTGCCGTTCGCGAAGTTGAGTGTGATGCGGGTCCGATTCTTCTTCACACTTACGCAGTCGCAGCCCAAGGGCTGTCAGGCAGTGCGTAGCCAGACCAAAAACTTGGGGGGGACAAAATGCTTGATTTTAGGCGAATAATACTATTTTGTTTAGAAAAACGCCTCTCAAAGCACACAATGACTATATTTTCTAAACATTTGGGGGGTATGGCCCCTTTTTCCCCCCTGGCTATGCCTATGATGTCAGGTAAGGTGTGTTAACCGTTTTTTTCACTTCTTGAATATTGCAGGCAAGGCAAGTTCTCGACCGTGAGTTCAGCAACCTCATCGCACTGGGAACCGACCGACAGCTTGAAAGCGACGAGGTTAGTTGAAACCCTCCATACTTACTAGATGCGATTTTGCATGTTTGATGAAAGGCTAACGCAATGTGCAAGTGTATGTTGCGAACTGCATCCATTAACCGTAATCTGATGTTTGTTGCAGTTATCATAGGCTCAAAACGTAAATCACCCCAACTCTGTATGCGTGAATCTCGTTAATTTAATTTATACGTCACAGACGCCACGCAACATAGATCGATTAAGTCTAAAACAACAACTGAACAAGTGGTGTTGCCAATTCTTCGTCCACTTCCACCTCTTAATAGGTCTACCACCCCGTCAAGCGCACTTCGGCATGAAGCGCGGCCGTGTCAAAACAACTTCTCTGCTGTAGTTCCCACTCGACTCTCTGCTTTTCCTGTTCGCAGTCGGAGAGCAGGAATTTTAGAAGAAGCGCCTCGTGGAGAAAGAAGCGAAATCGAAATGCCGTCGTCACTACCTCGCCTTCCACTGTGGCCGGCGTTAATTCGGACTCAGCTGTTGTTGGACAGCGTCTGGAAAATCATGGCACGACGTCCACGTTCGCCGGCTCCTCACTGAGACCTGCCAGTCCATTCCGTCCTGCCCATCATGTAATCGAAGCCCCTTCCCGGCGTAACAATGGTGCGTTGAATAACTTTGTTTAAAAGGGCCTGGTTCATGTAGAATTTCTGCTTAAATTTAAACATGTTTTTGAACCAGTTGCTCAATCCCCCGAAATGAGTTGTGTAGACGTAGCATTTGCGTTTACCGCGCTTATGTTACGTATGTGCTTTGGTTGACCCCAACACAGACCTGTCGGTGCGGGTTGGGCTTTTGGTGGATTCCGAGTAGAATTGCAAGCCCTGCTTTACACGACAGCATGTAAGGCTTACAACTGCCAGAAAATCACAAAGTTTTGATTGCCTCAGGAGTTGACCGTGCTCACGCCAGACTAAGATGCAAAACCAAATAGTTATATCTCTAGCACGTCGATGTTGCCGCTGTGTGCTGAACGCTTGTTTGCAATTCACAAAGTATTTTTGTTCTTGTGGAAGCTTTGCACGCGTATATGTTGTAGCTCTGAGCTTATCGTAGCTTGAGTTAATAACCTCTTAAAAGTGGGTTGCAAGCTTGCCACAACTTTATTTTTGCTTTAAGTTATGTTGCTTTCACAGCTGTTTGTCGTAGCTTGTCGTTCATGGCTCGTAAGTTTAGATGTATAGTGCAGCATTTCATCCTTGCATGGCGTGCATGTCATTCCGCCTGTCGCTTTAGGTGGAAAGAAGAAGACCAGATGACAAAAGCGATGATTTTTGTCATTTCAAGCGTCTCGACGGTAAAGATGTTTTCGGGCTTCGCCATCTCATGCGCTGCTTGTGATGCTTGTTCACTGCTGGCGGTGGAAGCTCGAAACGCAAACGGACGCAGTCTGTTTTGTGGGTTTTTCTTCGCATTTAGTGCAATCAGCTTTCGCAGAAAGCGTGGTTATGCTGTGGTGGGTGTCGATAGTTAATGTGATTGGGACAAGTTGTACGTCATGTCTTGCGATCTCTCTGTTCTCTAAACATATCAAGAAAATATGGTAGCAGTCTTACACTACGTTCCCCCAACATGTATTCGCCAGGAATGAATTGCAAGTGTCACACGTCTGTGTTGATTTTTCTCTTTGCGCATACGCTATGTGTGAGGAAAAGAAGTTGATTATACGGTTTAGGCGATAAGATATCTGCTTCAGCTCTGCTGAAAATGTTACTTGCAGAACAAGTTAATGCTGTGTTACTCTGTTCCCTGCAGAACATGAGTTTGACTTTTCCCATGGTTTCCACATTGTCATGAGAGCTTTTCTCGACACCGCTGTGGCAATTTTCTAATAACAAAGTCCGCGTCAAAAGACAACGATGATAATGCTTTGAACTTTGTCGACAGGTTCGCCGGGGTCTGCTACACTTCCTACAACTTCAAGCAGCTCCCAGTCGCTAAACTTTGACCCGCACCTTCGCTCTTATACCTGTTAAATTGTCGAACTGCGTTTGATGTTTTAAATGAATGTGTTCGGCCATTGCTCGAATTTGTTTCGTTTTCTGTTTCTTCACTGGCGCGACCAGGTGTTCTTTGTCGCGTCGAAGAATCGTGCATTTCAGCTGATACGAATTTGTAGTGAACCGATGACCAAGCGATAGTCAATTGACTTTGCCCGGGCGGGTGGAAACCGTCTGCTCAAGCAAGGTCGTCCCGCAGCGTTTTGCACTGTGCGCGTTTGTGAGTTGCTTGGTGCGTTATGATGCATTCGAGGTTGCTTGCGTTTGATTGCAAGGTCAGGTGAGTCCACGCGTGGCCGTGCAGCGGCAGACCATTCTCAGTACTATTGTGTCGACATCGTGCCAGACATTGCTGTGAGGTAACAAACGTTCGCAATCGCTTCAATTCCATATCGTTGGAGCATGTCGAAGATACCTCTTGCAGTCATGCCCTGCTGAAGAAGCATATGTAGTTTTCAACAGACACTGCCAGTTCACTTCGTCTTATTGCGCAGTTTGCAGACGTTGCAGTCGGCTGATCTTCAAGAGCGTAACGACAAAGCATGACTGCGACAACGCCCTTGCTCAGCGGCACGCTGCTCTATCGACTATACATGGTATCGCTGTGCCGTTCGGCTTGCGTGCAGGATATTTGTGTCATTCACCTGTCTCGCCACTAGATACTGTTCACCAGCAAGGAAGCTGCTTCGTTGTAACATTTCGAACGCATGCTTCTGTTCGCTGCGGAGACTTTCCCTTGTGACGCAACTTTTTACATAACTCGCGTCGTCCCGTCCTCAAAGTCAAATGCTTTTCTATGGAAAACGCTTTGCGGTGCACACGTTGCTAATGCCCGTTTTCATTCGATTGCTGTTGTTTGGAATTACTAGTGAACTGTCGGAAACAACGTAGGAAAACATTCTGTAGTGCTCCGAAAACGTCGCCTCACCCGTACCAATCGAATTCATATACGGCTTTTCGCGTTCACATTCTTCTGTTTTCACCGCCTTGCAGTATTATCGTACCACACCCTTTTAAACGTAACTTCGCAGTAGCGACTTCGTTTTTTCGTTAGATTTGTTCCATTCGTTTGTTACGTGCTTCGACTCTTAAAAAATGTTCTTGCGTGTTTAACTTATTTGACTGGCGCAGCGCTATCCTAATCGGTGCTATCTTTGCTGAGCAACTTCTAACGGCTTGGTATCAATTGAACACGTCAACCTAGTGTTTCGGTTTTTGCCGTAGCAGTATGCATCGTTGCCAAAGGAACATCTTTGTTTGCGAACTGCCGCAGCTTGTCTTTTGCGTGTGTCGCCCCCCCTTCAATTAACCATAATAGTGAATTGTGTGTCCTTCCTAGTGCGTAACCTTCGTGTGGACTGCATGTTCAAGAATGTTGACGGCGTGCTTATATGTGCTATTTGGTGGTGTCACAGGAAGACGTATTATCATCGCGTTTTTACAATGGATCTGTTCGTTCGTTTTGTATTTAACCCTTCGTTTCTTCGAAGCAGTTCTTTTATTGTGTCAATGTAAGATCCAAATAATACGGTACAAGAGTTTTCATTTCGTCTCAGTGTCAGTTCAATCGAAGATATCCAAGGAATTTCAGCAGAGCCGTTCGGAGCTTTGAACTCCACTTCCACTTCAGTTGATGCGCTTTTGTCTCAACTTCTTTCTGTCTCCAAAATAGAAACACACGTGAATAGGTGACAACTCTGATGACACCGGCCCTCATGCTCAGTGCATCTGCAAAGTAGACCTGCCTTGATTCGCGGGCCAGCCTGAAGAACTGACTCACACAAAACCACCATCATCTTTATCAGTTGTTGCGCTACCCGCCAGTGGCGTAACCACTGCTGATTGAAGGGGTCCAAATTTAAAATCTGTGCTCATTGATACTTAAAGCCTCATACCTTGGCAGCAAGCAACAATAG
>JGI24158J21664_10007767_pt1 | contig 14255 bp, 9 predicted proteins | sample Ectturendosymbi3_FD_21664 | JGI IMG/M metagenome (IMG submission 21664) | reverse complement strand
GATTGCTTTCGAGTTACATGCAAGCGGTTTATATTTTGTTTGGGTCATTTTCGCATTTACTGCAGTACTGTTAACATGTCTTTTCTTCCGTTTCGTTAGTTACCTTAGTTCGAGATGTAAGTTTATTAAAACCTTGACAACAGGTTTGAGGTGTCATTCTTTACACTGTACAACATAGGCTATATGATCATGGCACAGAGCAAAATATTTCAGCAAATTTTCATCACAAGAGTGTTACAACTAATTATGGACAAAATGTTGCAATATGTTGTAAATTAAAACTTCACCATTGCATATGCTTTCCTATCAAGTGAAATCGCAACTGCTTGCTGGGTATGGACTCTTATGTGGGGTATACATGTGATTTGTAAGATGTTTGAATCATTTCCTGAGCACATTTTTTGTTTTGAACTCATGTTTCGTACCTCACCTGTACAGTGTACTACTGAAATTTGGTAGTCCTTAAATATAGAATGGGCTTGAAGTGACTGATTTGGCTATCTTTCGCCCAACTCGTACTGTTCGTTTGAGCATTGTCAATTGAAATGCGTTATTTGTTGCCTACTTGCAGCGCAAACATGGCATGACTGCGGGATGGTTGAACAAACGTCCCTGCCAAGAATAGCCCGGGTCCGAACTGGCTCAAACGCATTTCCACCACGAGCCGCTACTGCAAATGTGATCAAATTATCAAGACTGGATTTCCCAACGTGTCTGCACTGCATCCATCCATCCCTTGCAATATGTCCTCACCAACATCTCAAGGGTTAACAAATGACACGGAATCCTGACAAGCCTGAACTTTGCAAGCCACAACCAATGGATCACTGACAAGAGTTTCATCTTAATACCGGTAAAAAGTTTTCACCACAAAAAATCATTCCTGAAGTTTATTCGATGATCCGNAAACACGATAACAGCAAGAACGTTGCACACATNCCGCAATCGCTTGCGCGTTGACGCATGGATGGGGCACACGAAATAGCATCAAAATATGGCGTNTATGTGCATAATTAGCACTTAGGCAACAANATTGCTGGAAGCAGTTATGCCTTTGTTATACAGACCAACTTAAATAAACAATAAATCGTGTTGCCGGCACTAGCGCATGAACTCTTTTTTGCTGGTGAACAGCAAATGCTGTTCAACATGCGCCCAACTATCTTCCAGTCGTGAGTTCCTTTTTACGATGTAATTGATTCATGTCAGTTGCACACAATGGGGGAAAGACTACTCAAAACAACAATTAAAAATTTCTTTTAAATATTTTCAGACACGAGGTCCAGCGATAACAGCTCAAGTGCAATCATGTTTGGATCATGCTCGAAAAATGGCGATGATAGGCACTGTAGTCATACAGCACCTCCCTGACAAAACAATACAGCACTCGCACGAATCCAATGGGCAACGCAAACTACATGACATCTTTTCAAAATTCGTGCGTGAAAAAAAGATCAACACTCATGTTCAGTTCAGAAGTCACTGTCGCAGATACCAATGCTAACCCATTTTTGCGCATCGGTTGACGAATGATCACGCATGTTGACTTTTTTCAAAGACCCGTGTGTCGAGTCGGCGAGCAGTAAGTAGGTACGGTGTTTGACGCAGATGCAAAACCTGCGCTGTGTTGCACGTACAGTACTTATTGCGCGGATGCGAGCAAAGAAGGAACTGATGGGCGGAACGTGTTTGGCTTCGTCCAATGTAACGAGACGATCAACGAATAAGCATGACAAGCGGAGGTAAGCGATTGGTTGAATTGCACACCCTATCAGGAAAGGCGGTTAAGTAATGCAAATTAATGTGTGGAGGGCACTAAAGCTAAGCAAGAAGCAACGTGGAAAGCAATTTCGGTGACGTTAAATGCAACTTACGTACGATCAAGAACAGCAACGAACACAAATCACCGCTCAGTGCACGGCGAAGCGACGAGCGCATTTGCGGCGGTACTCTACATTGCATGCGCTACGATGAACCGCATAGTTTCATTATAGTTCGTGAAGTTTCATTACAGTTCGCAAAATTTCGTTGAAGTTCGCGAAACACTGTCATCTGCAACGGGTTAATCTCTCTTCGGCTTTGACCACTTAATGAGAAGGGTCGGTTCTCTGTAAAGGAAGATGAGCTTGGCGTAGAGATCCTCCTCCAACTCGAACTCCTCTTCTTCTCTCACGAGGAAGATATCATCGCACAACTGCAGTATTCGGTCGACGCAAGGAAGCTCGCTGGGAAAGTTACACAAAATAAACATCAGCATGAAATTTAATCTTATGACAAGCGCAACGCTTCAGAGGAACAACGATGACCATAGCTCAGCAACGTTAAGCATGGGAAAATAACACTGCCCGGCATTTGACAGCATAACGTTGTGGAATTCTAGTGTGTTGGTGGTTGTGCGAGACACGTGTACAGTATCGCACAAAGATAATGAGAAATTCGTAACTAGTTTCGCATCCTGAAGTGACGTCATGATGCCTGTTGATCGCAACTTCGTCTCTGTGACGCGGCAGGCATAGATTTAAAAGTTTGTTAATAACGTCGCAAACAACTCAAAGGCCGAACTGTTTTGTTTTTGTGCAAAAATCAATTTGTTTTGATCATCCTGCACTTTCTGCACATAACCTTTCGTTCGTTTTTTTATGAGAAACACAACAGTGAGTTGTATTTCATACAATGCAATGTTTACTTGTTTCGTGATTTCCTCATAACTGTCTGGTGCTGCACCGAGGATAAATCGGGCAATTTTTTAAAGGAAAGTTTTTGTGACGACTGTTGCTTTTGACATGTAAATACAACTCTGTGCATTAGTGCATAAAAAGGTGATGTGAAGTAAATGTAAAATATTTTATTTTGAGGTTTTAAAGACCGCAATCGTTGGAGTACTATCAAGCAAGAACAACCTGCTAGCAACAAATAAATTATTTGCTAAGCTTCTAATTTTCTGACACACGTCGCGAAAATATCAGTATCAGAATGCTGTATGCATGAATAAAATAAAAAAAATCTCTTGTTTCCTTTGAGTTTAATCTGTTCGTTTTTAGTCAGACTGAGTATGGAAAATAAGTAAAAAATTCAAAACTGTAGTCTCGCGAATCACACACATTGTCGGTGGAACCAAATATAACTTTCATCGTTGGAGCCCATTTTTTACCTATTCATCTTAGCCTGACTAAAAACGAACAGATTAAACTCAAAGGAAACAAGAGATTCGAGGAATGCAACTCACAGGAACATGATGGTGGATGTCGTGCCGACAAACACTGAACGAACAACTCGGCCAATGACCAGGACGATCGAAACGTAAAGACCGATGATCCTGAAAAAGATCAGATCACCATAGAAACGGCGACTGTCGGAAACAAACTGCAACAGACGGCAAAACAGGCCGTAAACAATCTGTTCCAAAAATAAACATCACAACGTTTTCAATCTCGCAGTGATCGTGGACAGATGACGGAGACTGAACTATTGAAACGTCGTCTTCATGGATCCAGGAGAAATTTCGAGTGTTGTTGCCCTTTTTTGGGGGGGTTTCAAGCGCACCTGTTGACAATATAGAAATGATGTAGTTCTTACCCGTAGTTGACGAGGAAGCTGAGGCTTGCCGGCGAGACCTTGTCGCTGAAAATAGCCATGCTGAAGCGCGGCGCAGAGCCGTCCTGGTACAAGCTCCACCACAGGTTCGAAGGATCCTGACGCAACATCAAGGACACGTTGGAGAATCCCTGGTTGATGGGAGTAGCTGCGGTACAAAAAATGGTAGGCGTTAATAACTGTTCATTAAGTTTTACTTCCCGTGATAACGCATTGAAGAACGATGAGCCTTAGACCAGAGCGGACTTACTTGCGTAGAGACTGGACGCAGCAACTGCGTGGGACGACGTCGCTCCCGAATATATGAACTGCGGGTACATGAACGGTGCCAGGCTGCAAAGCAGTACATGGTTTTTGCACATAAAGAATTCGGACATGCTGTATTTTATATTCGATAATAATGCGGCAAGCTTTTCAGTCAGATGAAGAAAACTGAAGGTTAAGTACGTCAACGGCCAGTAACTGACGACCTACGACTGAAATCTCTTAAGGTAATACAGTTTTGTAAAAAGGATGTTCGAAGGTTAATGCCAATATGCTTGGTAGTACGAGCGGGAGGATTAAATAAAATGGAAACGCTGTTGATTTGTAGGCGNCGATTTGTTTCGTAAACAGCGTCGTTTGCCTTCGCCAAGTCGTTCTGAGACACTGGGAGTGGGAAAACCTTCATAAACAAATNGGTATAATTTCACTTACGCTTTGACAGATGTATTAGTTGTCAGGAGATTNTACATCGCAATTCGCGTGGTCGAATTGGGCTGAAGGAAAATGGTGTTGAATCCAGCAACCGATGAAATCGTTGTTTTTGACGAATCTCTGACAGAAGTAAAGCCCAATGTCAAACTTTCAACTGCTTATTTTCTGTGATGCCACATTCTTAAAGGTTAAAAAACAAGCTTTGCTTCTGATGCAAGCGGACTCAAACGAGCATTTAAATGAGATAACAAATTGACCGACAAACAAATGAAGAAGGTGATCGAAGTTAATAATCCTGCAAGTCGCACAGTGTACTAAAAAAATCCGGCAAATCAACAACAAAGTTACCCCTACCGCTGCACACGCGAGATCTCTGCATTTGAAATATTTTTTGAGCATGCCAGATTCTCCTGATTATTTAAGCTGAGCTCTGTTATAAGAACATTTCTCTTCGTAGGAAATGAGCGCCAAGGCAGCGCAGAGGTGCAGGAAACCCCGCGTGCCTCGCAAGTTGTCTTAAGATGAAAATACTGTAAAGCTTCATTCGCATGAAAAACATCGCGATTTTGACAGATTCTCACGAGCAGTTAAAATTCTACGCAGATCTAAGGTAAAACAGTTGTAAATGCAAGAAACACGGTTTCGTCTCTTCAAAACGTACTTGGTCAAAGTCCAGTCGAAACGCAAGGAGACATTCTGNGTGTTGTTCGCGCTCANTTTTTCTATCAGGAGCTGTTGCTGGGGAGGACTAATGATCCAATCAGTTTTCGACTGGCCATCAAACGTTACATTCACCACCTCATTGTTGGTAAAACGATTTAGAAATGACGCTGCAGCCTGTCAGGAAGCAAAATCAGCAAATCGCAAACTTTGTTTATTCATCAAATAGGTCGGGTGGAAAAGTCGGTTGACAGCCAAGTGCACTGTCTCTTCGTTGAGCACTTGCTTCGAGCATCGGAGTAAAAGCAATGTAGAAATTCATGCAGCAACGATTTTGTAAAACGACGTTTGGAAATTATTAAAATAATATCCGATTGACAGCAACACGAAAAGCTGTTAAGTTTTGATTTTTCCCTTTGAAAGCAACACAAAAGTTAACGTCAAAAGGCCACTTTAAAATTGCAATGACATATCATGCAAATCCAAGGGTAGTAAACTCCGGTTAAATTTGTGTCTCAGCTAAACTAAACCGATACCAAAAGTGCGCCGCTAAATGTTGCAACAAACAACCCTGCGCGTGCACATAGCATCCATCACCAAACACGATGCGTTTCATCAAACATCCACTAACCGGGGAACTGCTGTATGTTCTCTCGAGGTAAGCGAAGTCAGATTGACTGAGCACAGAAATCTGACTGGCATCAGAGGCAACTTGAAAGAGAGGCTAAAAAAATGGAAGTTGAGATAAGTCGCAAACTAAAACATCTTGTAGACACAGCAATGAAAGAACAACATAAAAACGCAGAAAATAAACTGACATATATGCAAGTTACAACTGTTTCAGTATAGCCATCAATGGCAAACGGAAAGTCGACCGCTTTAAGTTGCTTGTCGATCCGATAAATCTCGAACACGTTTAGATAAAAGAGATCAGGTGTCCACGTCTCGCTGCCGACGAACGCTGTCTGTTGACACAGCGCAGTGACGCACGTACCTCGAAGGCCCCGACGGTCAACTTGACGTCGACCTGGATAGGGTTGTTGATGACCCCGGCCACTGTCGTGACCACATTCATCAAAATAAGAGGAAAGAAGATAATAGCGAGGAGGAAGAAAACGAGCAAACCACCAACCAGATACTTGATCCACCTCACCCTCGCTGTTCCCCTTGGCGAGGGGTACGCCTGTCCGAAAAAACGTAGATTACTTTTGCAAAATAACTGCTTGCCGATTATAACCTTTTCTCGATTAGTACCTGCTACTAAAACAATCCAGCGTCACTTCTGCAAAGTGATCGAAAATAGTGAGCAAACATTATAAGTTTGCTTGCGTTGAGACTGATCACAATTTTTTTCGTACTTGAACGAAAATCGTCAACGCTTCAATTTTTCTCGTCTAGCAAAAAGTAACTATTATACCAGCAGAAGAAAATCACCAACGCGCAATCACAGCGTAGCACCAAGAAAACTACATTAAATGGTTGCGGCCACATTGCATCTGTAAGATTTTCTTCACATCTGATGGTTTAAGACAGAGCTTAGCAGTTTGTTACAAACATCAAACTTTCCAGAACCTCCTCACTCACAATCGACGAAGCGCAGCTGACATTCGCAGGATTGAAAACACGTTTTCGCGGCGTTAACCGCTGGCGTCTAAATATAAGCCACTTGAAGAAAAACGCAAAAAACTCACGACAACAGACAAAGTTGCACGCCACGCAGGTAAGGCATCGCACGTGTACCTTCGAATATTCCCTCCAGCACTTGAGCTCGAAAACCTCGGCGTGGATGGACCACAACTTCAGCCACTCGCCCATCTCCAGCGACGTGTCGCTGTACATCCAGTTCATGATGGCCGTCACTTCGGCGAGAAACGGAACGGCTCGATATCTGAAGATCATACGAAAAAACGCCGCTAGATCAGTTACATACGCATACCTGTACATCACTTCAGTGTATGCGGTACTTGGCCGCTCTCAGAAGAAAGTCCTCTGTCCGCGATTTCGATTACGTGCTCACCCCCACCTATATTATTGCAGTTAAATGCAATACGTTTTCACAGTACTTGTGATGCAAGAGTCAATGGCGGAATGTCCACAACATGCCGTTCGCTTCGATTTCTCAGGGGTTTAAGTCCTGTTGCGAACTCAATGCTGCGGCGAAGCACGCGCATAAAAATGTCCTTCGTTGTTCGAGTGAAGCAAAAAACATTGACATGTGAGAAGTACTGACTTGCAGAGACGAGCACCTAAACCCGTATCTGCTTCGCTGATGCTCTTCAACAATTCATTAAATTAAATTGTGGCCTACGCAGAGACTGATGCACCTGGTAAAAGCAATGACAAGTTCAACGAGCCGCTTGCTAGTTGTGATAGCTTACCCTTTAAATAGGAACAGATTGACAGTTCCGTAAGACTTCGTCAGGAAGTTGCCACGTACTCTTTTCGGGTAGCCGGCCCTTATTTGGTAAGCGGAAAGCAGGAAGTATAAGGCTTTGAAGAAATACCACGTTTGTGCGACGCGGTTCATGTAGAATGGCCTGGAAACATGGAAAAGATTCACTGCCAGTAGAATAATATGGAGAAGGAACATTTTAGTATACATCAACAAGAATCTTAACGATGTCCCAAAGGAAGTTCGTCAGAGATGTCCTTTACCTTTTGTTAATGGCAGGCAATATAAAAAACATCCAGATGTGGATGCCGATAATGAGTAATATTTGAAAGATCATCTTTGCAAATAAGCTTTTCCTGAGATAGATTGCTCGATCGATGAACATCATGCTGAACTGAAAACGGCAGAGAATGATGTTTCAAACAACACAAATCCAGCAAGCATGCTTGGTGCAAAACGAAAGAAAAGAAGCAACACTGCCCTTGCTTTATCAAGGTGTTAACTGTAAGACTGTCTTTTAATCATCACACAATGACGTTATCCCTCGTCGCAAGAGCTGCAGAGAAAAACATTTGGCAAGTAGTGAATCTTAGTATATCCTGGTCGTTATATCTCAACGTTAGGGTTAACGCTTTCTCCAGAAATTCGGTCGATCTCCCACCGTATTTGTCGAAACTAAACTAACTCATTTTAAACCATGCAAGCAAAAACAAATCCTAACGGACGGTGACTCACGACTGCTGGTTATCATTATCATTACCTGAAACAAGAGCATCAACAGAAAACCAGTCGGGACTCGATTGGACTGGATGTTAGAAACCACGTTGGCTTGTTGTGTGGAATAGGGCTGCAATGTTGACAAAAAAACACCATAAATTAAGAGAAACGAAAACTATTTAACTGCCTAACTTAACACCGTAACATAAATAAACGATTGTAATCTGACTTTTGCTCTAAAACAGTGGTTCTTAACCTTCTTAATACCGTTACCCCTGACAAAACGCTTGTGGATCTCAATTACCCTTTTTCAAAATAACAAAACAACACAAAAACGACGTCATAATTTGGATTCAAATGTCCATTAAAAAATAATCAATGAGAAAACCGATGCTGTTTTTTGCTATCAAGTGGTCTAACCTGATCATTGACACTTGCAAAACCAACCTTCAAATAAGCTTCTTTTTAGCTGCGTTTGTTAGGTGGCATCTACTAGTTTTAGCTGCTACGACAGTTTTACCGCCCGAAGTCCGCAGTAAACGTCTCCACACGCATAAAATTACGGCAAAAGAAGTCAAGCGGAACAACGCGCCAAGCAATCAAGATGAGGACCTCACTTACGCCACGTCATCATCCGAAACCACAAGTGCATCCAGCGAACACGAACAGTACAAGGTGCACACATCGGTCATGGAAACGTAACAAGTTCACACGAAACTTCCACGCTACAGACTTTCCGATCGTGTTCAATAGGACATCAGGAATTTGCCGATCGAGTTCAGTATTTCACACTTAAAGATCAGACGGAAATACCTAATTTAACCTGCAGTTGTGTACTCGCTATAAAAGATCGCTGTATCCTGCTCAAGGGAGAATCGTTTTGGTTGGAATGCGTGTTGCCAGAAAAGAATTGCTAGCTTGGTCTTGATTTTCAGTAAAACGGTTGAGTGTTAGCTGGGCTGCCGCAATTTCGCAGAGTTCGTCATCGGGTTTGCATAAGTGCACAAGGGTCAAGGGTTGCATTTGCTTTGAGCAGGAGTGAGAAGTTATTTGCGTAGCGGATGCTGTCCTCTTCTCGCTAAGTCTTGCTTAGAATATAAGGTTAATCAGCGCACAGGAGTAACGTTGAACGGTGGATGATACTGTCGTCATGTCACTGAACAGAAACCCGTTGTCGCCGATCTAATGCCCTGTTAACATTTCGTCGCACACCTCAATCAGTAATCTGTGCTGTATCTTGAGTGATGTAGAGAGTACAGTTTCAAGAAATTCGTGTCTTTCATTCAGGTTTAACTGTACCACATGTATTCATTTGTCTTTTATCCTTTTTCTTGGACAAATACCCAACAAATTCGAACCTGCGAATGCCGTTATTACGTTTAATTTGACGCTCAGAGAATACATTCATGAACGAACCATAAATCTCAAACTGACGTTTCATGTCTATTGTATTAAGGTAAGAGTGGCTGAGACAAATTCTGTCCTTCGCTGGCTTAGCCATGCTTTTCTCAAACTTGTCACAAATTGTTAAGCGAAACGGAGGCAACCTCCATTAAATAGCGTACACTAACTAGCCTACACTGCCAGCGACCACGTAGCCACTAGACCAGCGCTCTTCAACCGGTGTGCACGGTGCAACCCTAGGGTGCACCAAATTATGCGTGGGGTGCACCACTACGAAAGGGTTCACAAGGATGCATTACAAGCTTTTCACATTAAACAGATACTTCTTACAAAAACTCTCTGCTAGCAAAAATGAACCATTAACCAACCAATGACATTCGGGATTTAAACTAGACTTTGCACATTTTAAAGTGTGGTGCTAAGCATCAGACCATGTCAAGCTAATTGTTGTATTTAGTTGATTATTTGTAATTGATAAGCAACAGACAGTGAGCCATTATCAAATGAATTATGTACGTGAGTTACTGAATTACGGTACTTGCTTATTTAGGCCAGGGTACTTACAGACATGGGCCCAATTAGGTGGGGGACACGGGGGCGTTTCAGTGAATAGGGTGCATGAGTTCGTCAAAGCATCTTCCAGGGTGCACCATAACAAAAAAGGTTGAAGAGCACTGCATTAGACTACGATCTACGACACAGAAGGTATGGTGTTATAACTGAAACGAAGCAACTTAACAACGCACATGGAACTCCACCGCACATGCTACGAAGTCCAAAATATTTTTATGCAACGTAACCAAAAAACATACATTCATGGACGAATGCATATTACCCACTAAAAATGTAAATTACCCCTTTAGGGGTAATTATCCACAGGTTACGAAGCACTGGTCTAAATCATACCAACAAGCCACTTAACTGATCTTTTCCAATGCACGTTACTAGCGACAGATGTGTATCAGAATCAAAAGGAATTTGACTAAAATCAGTCACCCCGGCAGAAATGCAACACCGACACATAACACCCAAGCAACCACGGAAACACAGGTCAGTTTAAGAGAAGATCAACAAGCAAGTGGTTTCACAACACCCAAGTAGCTCAGAAACACAGACATAAAAACATGAGCAATGAGCATACCAATGAACCAGAACCGCTTACCCCAAACGCCCAGTACCCAAATATAATGATGATGAAATTGATGACGTCACATAGGAAGATGTACACGTAAATGTCGTCCACAGCCGTGAACCTCTGGTGTAACACCGAGGAAAGATGTTTGAATGGGCGCTTGCAGAAAGAGGAAACCCTGTAGTAAAGATTAAAATATTACCCAGAAGATGCAGTGCCGAAAAAGCTGTGACCACAAGCGATTACTGCTCTTGCTCAAGTGAGCCGCAAAGCATTGTCTTAGCTATTAAAAACGAAAATTCAGAGAGAAGTTGTTAATTCTTATATTCGACGAGTTGAAGCACACGAGCTTCATCTATCAAGGGCCATATTGCAGTGAGGAATACACAAGGTAAGAATTCCGCTGCTCCTTCTAATCGGGTGTTGAAGTGTTGTGAAATTAATAAACTGAATAAAAAGGTCAATTACTTGAAATGGATGCAAGGGTTGCTCAATACAATAAAAATATCAACGAACCTTTTAGCCAAAGGTCTTTTTTGTGGTTCCTGCTCTTGATCACCTTTAACTTTCACTCTCGACGGTTCTTGCTGATCATTCTCATCTAAAAGAGCAGTCCGAGAAGTAGTTGCCTGTTCCTCAACGGCTTCATCTTTTAAAATAAATGGAGCAACATGTCTTTTTTGATCACCGAACTTTATCTAATTATTACAGCTATGTCCAACCCGCGGCCCGCATGCGGCCCAGTTTAGGTTTGCGCTGTGGTAAAAGCATCCTACATACTGACAACCTGTCCTTATGATAATTTTTAACATGACATTTTTGATGCAGTGATCCTCTTAGTGTCATTTTATCACGCCTATTACCATTGCCATAGGCGTTGCCAAAGGGGGGGGGCAACGGGGCCATGGTCCCCCTCAAATTTTTAGAACATATAGTCATTTTGTGCTTTGAGAGGCGGTATCCCAGTGTTATTCGCCTAAAGTCAAACATTTTGGCCCCCACAAATTTTTGGGCTGGCTACGCTACTGACCATTGCAGTCAGGATTCGAACACTTTCAGTATATTCGTTTAAGCTAAATTAAGTTTGCTAAGATCAAAGCAAGTCATGCAATGTGCGGCCCTCATAACCGTGTCATTCAATGTGCGGCCCTGGTCAAGATAGTGACATACTTTTCGGCTCAGTAAACCATTCGGGTTGGACATGGCTGATCTAATCGAAGGGCGTAACGACATATCTTTTTATGCAAGTTTTACTGAAATCACCGAAAAACTCAACCGAAATGAACCTGGCTACTACTACCATGAAACGCTACCTCAAAAAAACGTACGCTTAAAAATTTAAAACATTCTGCATTTTCACTATAGATTAAACGTGGGATTCTTTTATCTCAGGTTGCGTGAAGCGGCAAAAATTAACCGTTTATCCTCTTCTTTACCTTCTTGTGCCTCCTCTATTTCTTCATCGTCCGAGCTTTCAGCTTTGTCCCACAGACCGTGAACCTGTGACATGGAAAAAACTTTCCATTCCCCCGACAACAACCACAACCACTTTCTTCCACAGGAAAATACTAAGGTTTTGAAACGCACAACAGTTGCGACGAACAAAACATAGTTTATGGCAGAAAACTGTTTCATTTTGAATGGAAAGAGTTGCTACAACAACAGTGCACAATTGAAGGGTCCAAGCGACGTATGTGACCTGATCTTAACCACCATCGAAAGACGCATGCCTGATTTTCTTAGCAATGCTGTGCTGGAAGGTTGTGTCGGGTACCGTTGCCGTTAAATTATATTAAAGGGCGGAATCAGGTCCTTCATGGACGGTGGGGAGATGTGAACGTAAAACGGTTGTTGTGCGGTCAATGTGTAAAGCAACGCAGCTTAAAGGAAGAAGGCGTTTGTTTTGCTGAGAAATAACAACAATCTTCCGCATTCATTTGTGCGGAAATAACGACAGTGTATTCACAAAAACGAACATTCTTTGCCAAAATTTAGGCGTGTGTCATCCGCACCTGACAGCAGCAGTCTTAATGCAGCACGCTTTTAATGCCATACCACAGTCTCATTTAACCCAAACAGGAACTAAATATTCAAAAAAGCACTGCCCCTAAAATAAGATGCTTAATTGAAAGTCGCACGAAAAAACACGGTGGACTTCGCTGGTTCACCTTGATCACAGATATGTGAAGGAACACGGCCAGCAACTGCAGCAACTCCATGACCATCCAGGTTGACGACTGTTCAACGCCGATGAAGCGTGGCGGCCAGAATGGGTCGTTAGCGTTGATATTAACTGAGCTGTCGGAGTTCCAAGGGAAGACTTCAAATTGGAAGATGAACTTGATGACAATTATAACCTGTAGAAAAGGCACGTATGATATCTAGTTTTCAACTGCCTGTTTGGCCCGAACATGATTTGTTACAAGAAAATACTTGTCTCCACGCTTGTGAAGTAAAACTAGGTAACCGTACAGCTCCCCAAAATATACTAAAACATTTTAATATGCTTCAAATTACAATTTTGCGAGTTTTGCGTACCAGGCCACAAGTTACCACTTGGAAATCGGAATGGAAGACAATGCTTTCAATGGATAAGTCTGTCATTGCGAGCTGGGCTAGACAGCTTACACTTACAGACTTCATTTAACTTGCGGAATAAATAGAAAGGATTTCATTTTGATATTCAAATCTTGTATCTTAAAGTATACTCTCTAGTTGATGACATTATCTGCATTCCATCGCCGCAATATGATACCGATTATATCGTATAGCAGCTTCTAATGCAACGATCCTGCAGTAATCACATCAAAACGTGTCTAAACAGGAGATGAAACAGCGCTTGATCTACACTCGTTATTGAACTTCACACACTCTGGTCAAATATCTAATCTAAGTAACGCAAGGAAGTCCTGGATAAACCCTTGTGCTACAAGTTTATCACGACTCGAGGATCACGATTCTTGTACAAACAAAAAAAATTAATGAGTTTACTCACCTGTAAGTATATCAACGTGAACATCCAGAATGTCTTCGTCGGACGTGGAATAGAAAAGCAAGCCCACAGGTACATTGCAAGAGGTAAGACCAACGACATGAGAGTTGCCTTCAACATCAGGTTGAGGATGATCAGGAAGTAGCAGACCCAATCAGTGTGAGAAACGATAGTAAACCTGCGACCAACACCCGTGAATTTCACAAACCGGTGAATTTTACGTTCACTGCCAAGAATATAAGTTTGCCATCAATATTTTTTATTTAAAATAATCTATCGCATCAATTGCCAATCGAAAAACGCAAGTTAACATATCAGAAAATAACAAGTAAAAACATCAACGAACGAGAACGCGGCGAGTACACTGGTGCGGTTGAGCCACTGGTGCGGTTGAGCCAACATCACTTTTATCGTTTACCTCTTGCGTAGTGCGGAAAGTGTGCTCGCTACAGCTTTGCGCAATTTAACAACAGTATTATCGTCACCTAGCGGTGGGTGATATGGATGGTCCACAGCGTTCCTCAGGGGAGATTTTGTGAGAGAGGAGAATTTTCTGAGTAGAACTTCAGGACAACGATCAGGACTGAGGGCGTATTTGGCAGCGGAGGGGTAACAACTCGCACGTTTATGTTTACACGAAAATCTCAACAGTTACAAATCTCCGAAAA
>JGI24158J21664_10007765_pt1 | contig 14258 bp, 8 predicted proteins | sample Ectturendosymbi3_FD_21664 | JGI IMG/M metagenome (IMG submission 21664) | reverse complement strand
ACAAATTGTTTTGGGTAAAAATCAGCTAAAGTTGTGCCAGGTTATTCATACACCGTGACAATGAATAAAAACGTGCCACGCGAATTCGCTAAGCTTAATACAATCAATCACTCACATATGAGTACATAACTAATATAAAACGGACTAATATAAAACGAATCTTAATACAATTAATCACATAACTAATATAAAACGGATCTTAATGCAATTAATCACTCACATATGAGTACATAACTAATATAAAACGGACTCCCGCTCCCGATAGGACTGTTGACTATACGAAGTCCAATTGTCTGCGCAGGTCAATAGTTTTAAGGTTCTGGGTCCTGAGGCACACAAGGTTTTGCTTTTTTCATACAAAAATACACCCTTCGTAATAAGTAAGGACACACAAGGCGGAATAAGTGAGGAAGACTTGCAAAACTTTTACTGTATTTTGTTCATTCAAATATATACGGAAGCAACTCGTCAAATATGATATTTTGAACAGTTTACTATACACTGATCTCACCATCGTACGCAGCTGATGTTTAACACCGTTCCATACTCCGGATTTGTACCAACGTCGGTCTCAACTAACGTTTTAGTGATATTCAGCAAATGTTCTGGACGACTGCAGTGTTTTACTATAAATAACCAAGCAAAATAATTAGTTGTTTATATTCAGAAACCCCATGGATAAATTCTGGGCAACAGAAAACTTTTTGAAGTTTGGTTTGGTGTTGTCAGAGCGAAATTTAGACGTGATATTGTTTACTTCCCCAATGCATTGCATTTTTTCCTGTAAGTAAATCAGCTATCCTGTAATTCAAGGTCTTCAAACGTTTTTGTCCAAAGGCTACATAAGCTATTACACATGAGTACGAGGGCCGAACCTCTTTACGTAATGTAATTGTTTCGGAATACGTTACATCAACTCAACAAATGTTTCGCCTATATATTTTTCATTTCTGACAAAATGTCTTCGCGGGTCGGATAAAACGTTTTCACGGGCAGGATTTGGCGCGCGGGCCGTAGTTTGGAGACCCCTGCTGTAATTCATAGCAACACAGGCATCCTTCAGAATGCCAATTTACTGTTTGCGAGCAGCTAATCTACCCGGAAACGATAGTTCAATGTTGCGTGTTTCGCGCTGTAGCTCAAGCGCGTGCCTATCTTGACAAACTGTTTAATGATACAGGCAGTTGTACCGCATGTAATTGAAGTTGCTTTTGCCACAATTTAAATTTTCACATTAATTTACTAAGTGCTGGTGAATTGAAGCATGTTGCTGTCTCTCCTGCGCGGAGTAGTATTTAGATTTGTGGTTGGGTTTGAAAAATAAAGCGATAAGAAAGTTTGCTTTCTGAATTGGTGGAAGATCTTAATCAAAAAATGAAGTTTTTCGCACCTCTTCGTTCAAAATGTGAAACACGCTTTTCTAATAGCAGTGTTGACATCGCAAATAGATAAGTAGACCAATCGAGCGCATATACGCTTGAACAACTGATATCACTACGCTTACAAAATCAAAGCCACTTGTGTTTGACGTGAAATTTGCTGTTTATGAGGTGTAAAACTCCTATTTATTTCCAGTTTGAAAGTAGCAACATTATGTGAAACACTCAACAAAAATCTGTTTGCTTGAGGGATTGTTACAATGGATAAACAATACAAACACGAACTTTGGCAAGAAGGTGGCGATGCGCTCCATCTTCCCTTGTCCAGACATTTCATCTTATTATCCCCCACCAGTCGGTAGCCGACATTGCATTCGAAAGTAACTGTGTTGTTGTAAATATACGTGTCGTTGCTGCTCGTATCTTCTACTTTTCTGCCATTTGAAGGGGTGACAACTTCCAGATGATCGCAAACAAAAGCTGGTAAGGACGTAATATCATTAATAAAAACACCTCATGTAATTCAATAGTAGAACGTTTTTACAGTCTTCGAGATTTTAACAGCGCTGCGACAATAACACCAAAATATTACTTGTGTAATTTCGTGCTATCTTCCGCTAAACACTTCCAAACATCCCAGGCAGTTCACCTTACATTAGATTACTTTTGTGAAAGTGTCCTGTTTTAAGCATTAGATTAGTTTGTCGCACAACATCAATAGCTTAAGAGACTTCACTACCGCCTTATTCCGTTTTTTTACAAACAGGGTTACCAGCAGAGGTAAAACTAAAATAAAATTTATTTAGATTTATTTATTTACACAAACACATCTTAAAAAATGAGTTTTAGCTCAAACTAAAATATACTAGTTTACGAAATTTTGAATAGCATACATCATTCTTGTAGTAAATTGATTGTAATTAATTCTTGACTTTATTTAGACCTGTACTTAAACAATTTTGTAAAGGTGACATGTTGTGCCTTTTAACAATGTTAATTTCATAAGCTGTGGGTTTAGGTGGTACATTATATATTACTCCTTTCGAACATACTAGTGATGTCAAGGTTGCCAAAAAAGTCGCAGATGTCTCTCCGTCTGACCAACATGTGGAAAAAGGTGCGTTCTGATCTGCTGAACAGTTATGCATTTGATTAACCGCTAACCATTGGAACACGCGACTGAATTTCCTCAGTCGCATTTCCCCAAGCAACTGTCAAGTAAGATGGGACTGAGAAGGATCTGAGTCTCCTTTCTCGGGAAATTCGTATACGGCGATCGGCTTCAACTCTGCCGCATTGCTATCGTTTTCCAAATTGTAGCAGATGTATCGCTCATGCCTTTAGCCTTAATTTACCTGTGGACTTTCTCGGGAAAAGCACTACCCCTATAATATTTGGACGAATCGAGAGAATCATTTATTGCTGCGAATTGCACAATATGTTATGCAATAGGAAACTATTAGTCGAAATAGTAATCAATCTCAAACCGGAAAACCTCAGACTTAGATACCAGAGCAAACCTCTACAACTTCAACAGACAAGCAACACTGAAACTTTCCCAACGATCGCCAGTCTTAACTACAACCTTTTCCTAAAATACATTTGCAAACTTCCGAGTAAAAACCGAATCTACATTGTGCATAATATGACTCCCTTGTAAGAGCCGCATTTTGCGTTATATTTCGTTGTGGCAGATGGCGTTGCTCTCTAAATTACACATGTTGCGCGATATTACATCGTCCTAATACCTAGCAACTGTCTAGCAGAGTGGTTTTCAACTTTTTTCATGCAGCGACCCATTTTGTAACCCAATTTAGCTTAACGACCCGTCGTCGAAAATTTCCAGTCAGGCAAATACGAAATCACAATGACTAAAAACAACTTACGATATCACTATTTTGAACAAAGACTCATCTGTTAAATTCGTGCACGTGGCAGCATTAGTAAAAGAGACCCGTACAGTATACAAATCACTCCAAAGCACAGCACATTCAAAACTAGAATAACTCCTAAGTTGGCTACCGCATTCAGATATCTAATTACAAACACAGCACATTCTTACGTCACAAAGTTCTACGTGCGTTGCCAAACGCCACAGGACTTTAATGGTTATAATCACACTCAAAACTTTCAAATGGTCATAATCACACTTAAAACAATTTTGAACAAAAAAGTAGGCTATCATTTTGCCAGGTGATCCCATTATTTTGGCCACGACAAAACGTGGTTCCATACGAAATCCAAACTATAGAAGTAATTATGAATATTATTATCAGATGCTCTCGTGACCCCTGGAAAAATTGTAAACGACCCCTACAAGTGTCGCGACCAGGGCCGGCGCTAGGTGGTTGGGGGCACCCCCGAGCCTGGACGATGGGGCCCCCAATATACAGTACATTGCATTTAACACAGTATTTATGTAAACAAAAGCATCGATTTGTTTAACAAATGCTTGCAAAAGCATTTTCTACAGCATCAACACAACGTATAAAGCAGACAGACTTTAGCATTTGCTATATTTCAAGCTAAGGAAATGACTTTTCCAAGTTTTCAAAAATGCAAATTTTTTTGTTAATTCAGTCATATCTAGTGTTTTGGCAGATTCACTTTCGATAGATATCATTGCCAGATTTGTTAGTCTTTCATGAGTCATAGTTGATCTGTGAAACGTTTTGATAGCCTCAACTTGCTGAAGCTCCGTTCAGCAGTATCGTATGCAGCAGTGATCGGAAAACTTTCGTTAGAATGGCCCCAATCTCCCTTTCCATGGTCGTCTGCAGAAATTTTTTCAGGGGGGGGGCAACATCGACAGTTTGCTTATCCTTTATAGGTTGTTGACAATGCAATGCAAACGGACGTTTACAAAGCGCTTTACCATTTCTGCACAAAAAGAAATTGCTCCATTTTACGGCAATAGTCACAAAAAATGCACTTCGTTGGCAGCAATAGCCAGGTATATTACCATAAGGATAAGTTACAAAAATAGACCATCTACAGATTTTTCAAGCAGAGTAGCCTACTTCTTTACAAGAAGCAAATTTCCATGGTCTTTAACAAAACCACAATTATGTCTTTATTTTACCTTGCAAGACTTGCCAGCATCACTTAGAAACAAGAGCTGCAAACGTCTAAGATCTCGTCCAAAGCAATCAAACACGCTTTCAATAAATCCTTGCTTGTCTTTACTGATCTTTTCACGGTGAACGCTTATCCACATAAACCGGACAAGCGTGCAGTATCACATTAACGATGAACTTTTTAAACTTACCATGCTTCGTTTTGCACAGTATAGTCTATAAAACTACGTGGCTATCCGCTATCAGAACTCACTGTCTCCCTGCATTACCTGCGTTCAACCATACTATAAATTTTATAGTAATCACTGGTTCAACACTCATACGGCAAAACGTCTACTACCGTAACCTGAATGAACACGTGAAGATTCGTTGCCACGTTATTGTTACGCAATAAAGTTCAACAGTAGAACAATCTGCTCGCAAGTTTTACGACTTGCCTCTGCAGATGGCAAAGCAGCGGACATGACTTAACTGCAAACTCGTCACTGCACAACGCCAGGGCGGGGAACCTGGTTCTTGTGCACTGTGGGTGTCATACTGGCAAGTAAACTGACAATGCTAGAATTAAATCAATGCTAGAAAATTTTGGTTCTTAGCCCAGTTTCAAACTAACGGTACGTGTATTCAGTTATCTGTAACATAGCAATGCTATATTCATGTAACAAACCCTATAATGACAACATCAATGCCGTGCTAACGTCGAACAATCAATGTTCTATATATTTTTTTTACAGTAGCCTGTTTGTTCCCATGCAACAGGTGTAGCAAACACGGCCCACAATTGAGCCGACGCCAACAGTTTGCCGACCACTGGCGTACAGTGTTATTGGTTAAATAACTGGATTTCTCATTGGTGTAAAGTCTTGAGTTTTCATTGAATAACTCTGATGCAAGATACACTGGATATTAGGCCTACAGGCGTAAGATACGAATGCGAATTTATATGATTGCATACCGGTTATTCTATTCTTGTACAGTGAAAGGATGCAACACAGGTCTTCAACAGTGGCGTGACTGACGGGGCACAAGGGCGCGAACTTCTCCCCTGACAAGCTAAATGCAAAAACTGAGCCGCCTTTTTGCTTATTTCGGTATTCAGTACTCTTTTGGTTTTCAGTTAGTTATTGTTTTTGGGACGTTTTTGGACTGTTTTCCGGTGATTTCGGGTTTTAGTATATAGAAATCCACATCCGGATACACTTTCATTTCTAAACTTTTTTCTGAATGTTGGCGAGGGACCCCAACGGTGGCCAGTGGGCCTCTTTGAGCTGCGTTTCCCACCCTGGCTTAGACCTCTCTAGCTACACAACTGGACTACAGCTTAATTTTCCTGAATAATTTTTTACTAGGCTATACTAAAAATGCTTACCCTCAACGTCGATTCAGCAAACGTTACCTACACAACAGCCATCTTACCAAGGCAAATGCTGACAACGAAGCTACTCAAAATGTATTTCGCAATGGTTGGCTTTAGGAAGTTATGGGTCGTGTGAATGAAGATCAATTTCTTTGATGTATTAGATAAATATGAATATTGAAAGGGGAAATATGTGAAATCAGTTCTTGATGAGTTCAGTTCTGGTGTCTGCACGCTATAGCAAAGATAATCAGTCAGATTTGGGGCCCCCTTTTTGACCGGGGCCTCCCCGGCCAGGGGTACGAGGGACCCTTCCTCCGGCTCTGATTGCGACCCCAGGTTGAAAACAACTGGTCTAGCAGCAATAATCCAAACTGATGAAAGATGCGTAACAAGTTCTTACGCTTAATGCGATAGTACAACTTGTATCCAGTTTTTTCGATTGACAAATCGGAGTGAAATTCCACACTGATCACTGATGACCTCATGTCAATCCAGGTGCCATTGTGAGGCGCTATAGCTCCGCAGTATTTGATGGAAGAGCCATTTTCACTTGTAACCTGAATAAAATAGCAGTTTATGCTTTCCCGCAAGCTTTGGAAAAAACAAATGGGGATGCTTACACGAGAAATAATCATTCCTTATCATAAATCCAGCTAAATTTCACCAGACTGCATACAACTTTCTTTGAACAAATTGGTTATTTGCAACAAAACAGTTTCAAACATTTTAATTTTGTCGGTAATACGGCGGTCTGTGTACTTTTTTCTTTTCGGGCTTTAGTGTTACAGTGGAGACATTTGTGTTTTAGTACAAAAGTGGAGACATATGTGCTTTAGTGTTTTGTGCACTACTTATGAATGATTCCAGGTATTTTGTATTGGTGATTCAATGCAACTTACGTGTTCGTGAACAATCTAATAGTGGATATGCAACCTGCTGAAGTACATCGCGGAGTTTGGTCGCTATTTCCTGTCGCTCCTGTGAACACTCAACGCAGCTGTTCGACGTTATTCGATAAGGGACCGTATTATGGTACGATGGTCTGGCTTACGTTAAAGTGTATTGAAAAGTTTGTTTTATAACTGAATGTACTGTAATCATGAAAAGCATTCAAACTCAACTGTGCTTTTGGAAAGTAATTAACGGAGGTGGAAACAGCTACAGCTTTGGTTTGGCAGACTCAATACGTCAGGTCGCTTATTGGGTAACTTACCAGCACTCCTGCAACAAAAAATAACTTAATTGATAATTGAAACCACTGGTTCATGAAGACATTTCGACCCGCGAAACGGATGAGCGTTGTGGCTTGTGGGCCGCAAGGTATAATTTTCCAAAGCAATAACATTTTCTTTGTATTTCGTATTTCCAGTGTTTTTTGAAATCACTAAATATCGTGGAAATTCAAGCCAAGTTCAACAGACCAATAAGGTCTCTCACTACCTTTTGTACATTATTATTGCTATTTTTACATAAACCGATTATTATTGCTATTTTTCATAAACCAATTCTGGTAAAGCGCAGAAGCAAAAATAACACATCAACACGTACATGTTACTTATGTTCAAATAGGCCCGATTTGCAACTGGGGATTTTCAATGCTTCATCAATTCAAGCTATAAATATTTTGGACCTAAAGACCAAAACTTGATCATGTGCTAAACTAAGGTATTTATGCAAAGCCTGTACCACGTTGCTTAAAAGATAAACACAGTGCTTGGCCGGATAGTTGGAATTCGTATCCCTTTGCATAAAATGACGGGTGCGACTTCTGTATGATGGCACATTGTTGAAGGCTTGCAGTGTTCTTCCATGGCTTTTAATTTTCAGTGACTGCCTGGAATAGGCAGGTGTTGATCCGCTTTTTGCCGAGGTAGCAGGGGTTTTCACCGTAATTCAACTTTAATTTTTCACTTTTCAAGGAACATTTTAGTATCAGTCAGAAAACGCAACGCTGTTGTGCAAAATGCTTTAACACTGCACGAAGGATAAAAAACGTTTTGACGTTGTTGGAGCATTAGGTGACGAGATGTCGCTGTCATGGATTATTATTCGCAGAACTCGTAATAATGTCTTTTGTCGCATGGTCCTTTCAGTAGGAAAAACCCACTATTAAAAATTCCCGATCATAACCTGAATAGCAACCGCCTAGCAACTCGTTTTCCAGAGGTTTCTACAAGAAATCGATAAAATATTTGAACAGGATACCGTATGCGGTTCAGTCAATTCTTCGTTACCACAATCTCGGGTATGCTCCGTTTTTTTTACTATCAAATGTAATATAGACTATTTCAGAGAGGAATTGCAACTGTTGTATTCAGTTTTTCTCATTGGTTATTCTGCGAAACGTTTTCTTGTCATCGATACAAGTCAATGCAGTTGTTTATGTGCATTCAGCTTCTATGTAACTTAAATCCACAACGTTAAAAGTTTGTCAGAAATGTTAAATGTTGAAAAGTATCGCTAAGTTATGTTTTTTTAAGCTTAGTAGGAAAATTTAAAAGTCACAAACGAGTTTCAATCTTATGTTGCTCACACTGTAAAGATCTCAGAAGAAGATGCTCTGAGCTCATCAAAGTATAGTTTCTACTGAAAAGTAACGAAAACTCAAAAAAGATAAAACAAGAAAACTTTCGTTGTGAAAAATGAAAGAGCATTCCACTGGCTGGCAAAACTGCTTTTGATGTAACCTTTCACTGACGTTCTACGTTTCCTGCTACTTAAATTTGTTTCAATAAGTTCGGAATATTCCTATAAATGTTGGGAGGTAGTTTTGCTTGCTCTTTCTGTGCAATGTTTGTTTTTATTCGGACACATTTTAGTTCAGCGTACGCCGGCAGTTTGTCGAACTCAACTTGGTCGAATAACCCTGATTGAACAGAGATAATTTGATAACTGCTATTGGTATTCCGTTTCTGCTCCACACCTAAAAAGCGCAAACTGAGTGAAATTTGAACATGGATAATGTAGCTTCAGCTTATACGTTTTTGTGATCTCAGGCAATTTTAAAACATAAAACGGCTAAAAACGACAAAATTGTTACTTTATTTGGCACGACTACCACATCATCGTTTTTAGATAGCGCAGCTATATTGAATGTAGCTATAGAACACTATCAAACCAACGAGGTGATAGTAAAATTATCATCTTCAGGAAAAAAACATTATAATGTAGAAAGATGTCAACCATGATTTTGAAAGAAATTTTCTTTTCTGGAAAGTAATGGACATGTAACGGATGAATCAAAACGCTACAGAGGAGATATAAACACAGACTTTAAAAAGGAAGTGAAAGAAAAAGTATACCCAACACTCAGCGATAAAATTAACAAGCGACGGTAAGTAACAAACATACCAAATTGAATAAACGTCTGCAAATCATTTTTTCCGTCACACTGCATCGCCTCAAGGCTCGATAATCATCAGCAAGCACTTTCAACCCGTTCACCAAGTTTGTTAGCAATATACCTTCAGGTAGGGCCGCAACCAGTTGATATTTTGGTTGGAGAAATGACTGCAATTTGCTGTTTTGCCTTATAACTAAACAGGTTAATGTTGCTTTCAAAATGTTTTGGAAATTTTGGGAGGGGCTGATTACTGGTTACCCACCCTGGTTGCGAGCCTGAATTCAGACGAGGAAATTGAAACTCAGCGCAATAAAGGAAAGTGTCAGCGATCTTCCGTGCCTCCAACACAAGGAATCCACGCATGAACTTGACGTGCACCTCGACAGTAAACATCTAAATATCTGCTATTTTGCTCCGAGCTCAAATTCCTTGGAGTAAATTCTGACACAATGCTCACATACCGTAAAAAAACTCAAGACTTTTCACAAAAAGTTGACAACCCGCGTAGCGCACTTGCTGGAACAGCAACGCTGCGCGCAGTCACAGCCTACTACTCTCCCGCTTGATGTCTCAGTGCGCAAACCTGTTTCGTTGATTGGTTCATCAGCGACGCAATGCCAATTGTGACTGGATACCTCTGTCCTACACTTGCATACCTGCTCCATTCCTCGCTCACCACACTACCTACGTAATGCGTAGTACCGGCAGTTAAAATCGGGACACCCATTTGCAGGCCAGGACCCACGGGGTGCATTCCGGGGCACGAACATAAAAAACTCTTGCACCTCAAAGGTTTATTTTGACCGCCAAACCTTAATGCCTGGCTGCAGGCCTGCCTATTTGTGCCTACTGCGAAGGAATTACCGAATCCATCGACGGCAGCGCTGCTCGCTAAACGGACCAAATGTGGAACATGGAGTGGGGTTAAGCGGCACTGGTCTCCGAGACTTCGCGATTTCATACCAGGCGTCAGTACATGGAGTGATCCAAACAGCGATTTTTTAATGGGGCATATGTTCTGGCAGTGTTACATGATGCAACCACGAACTGTTTGTTCAATGCATGCCCGATGTCTAACTGGACTGAGTTGTTGAGAATAAAGATCGACTCCACCACGTTCGCACGTAGCTTACGAGATTACTCGCTTGGTCGTCCTGCGTTTACATAGCTCGGGGTCTGAACGAGCTTTCCGTTTGCAGGGCCGTCTCGGGCATTTTCTCGCAGTGACCTTGCATGAGCTTGCATTTCAGTCCTCCGTATTGTGCGGACATTTCTGACCGCCCTTCCATGTATATGTACAAATGTGTTTTTTCGATGAAAGTGATTTGCAACATAAAGTAAAGTCAAACTTTCATCGATGGTTCAGCCATGGGGATTATCGTATCAAATCTGCATTCCCGCGTTAACGAAAGAGAATCACGAGTAAAAACATTACCTTTTTTCGAATTTGGCCAACTTAGGTTTTCTTTATTGAAAGGTAAAATAAATAATGTTTTAAATTAATCCACAAATATGTTGCAAAGCACATATTTTTATTATATTCTGAAACCTTTGAGCAGTTAAGCTGAAGTTACTATAGAAAAAAAATGCTGAGAAACGTCAACTCAGACGGGTGCACGTGCTTTCATCAAACTGCATACAGTGCATCCTGATTTCGTAAATTGTCTGATCATACAATTGTCTTTGTGACCCATGTGAATGTTTGTGTGCGGGTACTAAAATGTGTTTGCACCAGAGCTCATTGTGCATATCAGTTGACAATTAACTAAGAAAGGTTTCCTCGCAACCGCAATTGCAATATTTGTGAAGCGAGAGTGCTAGTCTGGCACATTTTATATATTTTTCTACCTTTACGTTGCACTAAAGAATATAAAAAAATTCTGGAGAAACTCTCTTACCTTGACCCAGTCGTAAGCACACCCTTCTTCGTAGTGATCTTCGATTGCAAACTGACTATCAAACCGAATTTCAAGGCTGTAGCCAGTCTCCGCCTGCAATGTTAGCATGACAAGCTCAGTCATCGCCAAACCACTTGATTTCATTGAATATTTCACTTAAAACTCAAAATAAAATAAGGTGAAGAAACACGCTTTCAAATAGAAAGAAATCAGACTTCTTGTATATTGTGACGTTGTGGAGCTTTATTGCTACAGTACATATTTTTCAGCAGACACCCTCTTTTGTTTTAGCAATTGGTCCCAGCGTAGAGAGTGTATAATCCCTCCAATGCAGACAATTTCAGTCCCAAATTCCCAAAATGTAAGAAGTATCAAATTGGGTCAAACCCATTTGAATTTATGCTTTGCAATCTTGTTGACACTTCTTAAAAATCAAAAAGACGATCGGCCTAAAATGTCTTTGCTGCACTTCTTTTATCAGTCGTGGTCAAGGTTCTGCATTTTAGGTGCAATCCATGCTGTTGTTGATAGGTTTTGACCAGAACCGATTGCACACGCCCACAATTTATTATCTCGGAGTTGAACTCCATTCCCGCATGGTCAGTTAAACCTCTGTTGCTTGATCGTTTCAAATTCCAAATTATCAATCTGTTGTAGATACAGCATTTTGAACCAGCGGTAAATTCAGCTATTTAGCCACGACGTTTCGTCACCTTAGAAACACATTCCATTAAAATGTATGTGTTTTATGAGCTCACGTTGATCACCTTCAACTCTTGCATTTATTCTACTCATAAAATTATCTGCACAGAATTAAATCATGGTAATCAAGCAGAACGTTGTCTACTAGTTTTATTTTATGAAAACAGTTAGCGAAAGAAGTCGAATCTTTATTACTTTGGATGATTCTCTTTCGTTTGTTTTGACTTTCTGGACTGTCTACGTAAAATGAATTTGAACAGGATGACGAACCGTGCGCAACACCGGCATAGATAACCTGAGACTCAATATAACTTGCAATACATAATTAAAACCAATGCCGGCAGTAACCGCAGATGAAAGAGAAGGGTTCATCTAGCCTTGCAAATTGAGAACTCACCCGGATCTCCCTGACGCAGTCAGCCAGCTTGGAATAAGGCTTGGGGTAATCAGTTGATGTGATGAACCCTGCACCGGCAATGACTGGTTCACTGGGACAAACAACTGAAAACCAAAAAGGATTTGTTGGTGGAGTAATTTTAGCATCTCATTCTTCTTTTGTCTATAGCCAAAAGTTTGTTTTCAATATTGTGCGCTTTTTGTCACTAGCAAAAAGCAATTAGCAAAAAATATTGATGCAAATGGTATTTTTGCTGCGAACGACATAACCAGTCTTTTGCTGAAAACGAGTAAGGGGAAAATGCAAGACTGCCGCGATAAAATCGTCATGAAACCGTACATCGTGTCACACTGATTTTTTGCAAGCTTTACTTGACCACGAGATGTTAGTTGGCAAATCGAGCAATCACACATAAGGAACGTTCTCGCTTGAAATTTTGTAGTTCACCTTGGCACGTGTGTCGGTTTGAGTTGAGTGTGAAGCCATGTTTACAGGTGCAGTAATATGATCCTTGTATATTATGGCAGTGATGATTGCAATAGAGGAGGACATCCCAGTCTTCAATTCCCGAAATAGCCTTTAGTCTCAGCTCCTCGCATTCATTTCGATCTGGAAGCAAGGCAAAAATGCAAGTACCTTGTTTCAAGATATTGCAAAGATCTTTTGTGTGGGGGCAACACAAAATGCAAAAATCTTGTTTCCAACTCGTTTATATCACTTGCTAAAATTTATTCTTTGTATAAAATTTAGTTTACCAAGGCTATAGTATTCAGAAAAGCGGTAATAAAGATTTGCTTTGGGTTCGTATTATAATTGGCATTTCCTCCTAAAAGGTCGTCGAGCATCATTCCCATTCTTTCTGAAAGCCTCACTGAAATCATGAGGGTTCGCTGCTACCTCTGTTCCTTCCCAAAAACATACCGTTGTCATCCTGACTCTGTGACATAAACTAACTACCTATTGTTTCACCTGCGGGTCACTTTCCATTTCCTGCTCCATTCACGTCTGCCATGCAGAGTTGAATCAATTACAACTGTAACTGTGATTGAGTGTAATTAATTACATATTTTCGAGTAATTGTAATTGTAATGGAGACTTTTTATTCTTGTGTAATTGTAATTGTAATTTGCAATAAAAATTGACCAAATTGCAATTACTTTTGTTTCCAGCAAATACACAGAAATCGAGAAAACGCAGAAAAGCAAAACCATTGTTACACCTTCTAAGTTACCTACTACTACTCTACAGAGCTTGTCAGGTACACAGCACGATCACACACACGGTAGCCAGACAGGCCCATACAGAGTGAAGACAAGGAACGATGTTCATACATGACATACGGATAATGCATGAGTCAGCGAGAATACTTGCGATATGGGAAAACCACAATACGCTTGTATGGAGCAAGATAGCGGTTGTTACAAACTTCCGTTGCTCATCCGTTACAGCCTGAGTTGCCGATTGCAAAGAAGTATTTTTTGCAATATAATTCATGTCAGATTGAATGTTTTTTGAAGAAATGGATTTGCATACCACAGACCATAGAGCATTGGATTAAATTCCCAATCTTATGGATTGGGAGAGCAATTCTAACTGGCGTTATCTTTGCCCTGTGACGTGATTTGCGCAACAATGGAGGAACTCTCATGAGAACTTCTCATGCATTGTTACGTGTCTTAAGACACAAAGCAAATATAGTGCCAACCAGATTGAGAGCAAATTGAAGTTTCCGTGACGCAATCCTCGAACTGTTGCATTCAGTCAGCTGTCAGTATAATCGCGACTTGCAGATCCGTTGCTTTGCAAAACTGTTTTTATTGCTATTTTTCACTCTATAATTAGAAAGGAAAGAAGGATAGATATAAAAAACACTGCTGAATCCCTTCCAACACCACTGTCCAAAATTTTAAACCCCTAACCAGAACTGAGGCACGGTGCAACAACTGTTAAAAGAAATTCAAATTTTCAACTAAAATAACATATATTGTCTGTACTCGTCACTATGCTTTGAACACTATAATCGCATTTTACTCTGTGATTGAGTGATCGAACTTTGCAGTGTCCGTTTGATCGATGGCGTGTCAAGCCACAACGCTTTCGCA
>JGI24158J21664_10007763_pt1 | contig 14258 bp, 9 predicted proteins | sample Ectturendosymbi3_FD_21664 | JGI IMG/M metagenome (IMG submission 21664) | reverse complement strand
ATTAGAATGTGAAAAAAGTGGAGAGGCAGTCAGCAAGTGCCTATTTTACATGGGATATCACGTGAACATTATGCAATGCATGCAACCCAACTTTTTATTGAGCGGTCAGGTGTACCCCATGCTCATGTCGAGTGTGCCCCATGCCTGAGGCACACTCGACAGAAAAAGAACCCTTTTTAAATTGATTGTAGAATTTTTTCTCAAGGGCGTTGTTTTCATATTTTGGCATGATATTGTGTATGTAGAGTTGCTTTCTTGTGTGACAAATTTGAGCTTGTTCGGACTTGAAATAAAATAGTAGTGGTTGAAAATGCAAAAAAGTGTCGACTGTACCCCAATTTCCCCTACACGCCACAGGGATGGGACTTTTGCGAACAGTTCACGGTGCGACACTTCGCGACAAAGTGCGCAGCTGTGAAATTCGCAGAGCCTAGCTGAATAGTTCAGAAACAGCGTTTCCTGATTGTTTTAACCAGTGTTTTACGCCTGGATCACTCAAAATAAAACTGGTTCTGTGTTAAAAGGTTTAACCACTGTAACTATATTTGCTCGCTAAAATGCTTTATAGGTCTACTGTTTTGAATTGCTGACTGAAGTTTGGTTCCCAATCAGGTGGCATGTCAGTGCCAGGTCGCCTTCAGGTCGTAAATTATTTGGTTATAAGGTATTAGTGTGTATCAAAAGACGTATTGTACATGCCTGGAGAGGTGATAGCAAGATTTTGAAATGTGGAAAATTGTTAGTGAAATTAAGATTGTAAGCGCACAACAATAGTGTGCTTTCAGTTTTAAGTCAGGCGAACACATCTGGTTAGATTTTATTTGGCTAACTGTGATTGTTTTTGTAGAAAAAGTTAAGCATGTGTTAGGTATTTACTCCAGATTTGGAACGTTGCACCAACAACGGTTTTGTAGGTTGTTTATTTATTTTGTGTGGTTCCAATTCCGAGTTGGAATGCTAAATTTGGATTAACGACAAATATGTATTTTTCATTTGATCCACAACTTCCGAAACTGTCTTATGCCTCCCTAAAAACCTTGTATGCACCATATTTTTGCAATAAAATATGTACTTTTGGTTACCACAACGTTACCAATGACCAGAACCTTTGACCATAATACATAGTTTTTGAAAGAATATTCTTTTCTCGTCATATACTGTAACTGCTGTTATGATATTCAGCAATTATGCTACGTTAATTGGTTTTCATTAACGACTGACGGAGTTGCAACAGATTTCTATTGTGAGCAGTAAGGCCATATTTACCGAAAGCATGTCATTCATTCAACGTTTTCATGCAGTTGTAAATCATTCTCAAGAAAAAGCCACTTTCAGTCGTAAATCATGTTCATTTTCCTGAGGATAACTTGCAACTACAGTATGTCCAAATGTTGAATAAAGAACGTTTTTCACATCAACTTCTGTTTTACACGTGGGTTTCAAGATTTGACTCGGGAAAAAAATATTTTTCAAAGTTTAACCTTTTTAGCAAAACTAAAACACAATGCAAAACCCAGAAAATTTATTTTCAAAACACCATATGACTTTGTTTTGTTCTAATGTTTGGTTATGGTAAACATACTAGGATAAAAATGATGTATGAAGTTTTAAACTTTACATCGTACTGTTTTCTCCTGCGAAGAATAATGAAAGTCAAATAAAAGCTTTGAAAGCTGTGCGTCATTATATTTATAATCTGTGACCTACACTTCCGTAGCTGTCAATCATACACTCTATCAATAAGGGCCGAAGCATAAGATTTTAATGTCGTAACTCGTGGCATATTTTAATGGTAAACCTGAGAAAATGTTGACTTTTACCAATAGTTGCAACGATCTTGAACAATTCGTATTAAAACGCTCCGAGAGAATTAGCCTAGTTTTCGAAAAATGAATCAAGTCGAATCTTGGGGCTTTGACGTTATACAATGACCTGCTAATAGTATTGCTGAACCCCGTAGCATTCACTCGCACACATTTTCTTTTTTCTATCAGGTCCTCGTGATGAAACCCTCTGTTTCTATTGCGGTGGAGGTTTCAAATCATGGAACCTAAGTGACGACCCATGGGAAGAGCATGCGAAGTGGCATCCTGAGTAAGAATCTGTAGGCCTACACTTCACTGAAAGTTTATATCGATTTTTGTTCATCTTTTTTTTGTTTTTATACCCATAAATACTTCGTGAGTATCAAAAAATACAAAATAAAAAACTAGCGCGAAAATTCTTAAAACTGACATAAAATTTGAAAGTTGTAGGCTTTTAAGCTGCTATCATTGCATTTAAAGAAATGTTTTGTAGCTCACTTGTGCTGGTAACCTTTTCTCACAGAATGCACGTTATTGAAATATACAGGTGCGAGTACTTGATCCAGCGAAGGGGGCTGGATTACATACAGCAAGTGCAACGACGCCGATCCCACATTCGGCGACGAGACGTTTCCAGACAAACCAGACAGGTTATTGCAGGGAACCAACCACGTACAAATATTCGCTCACAGAGCACGTCGTTTGAGCCAAGTTCACCTCCCCCCGACTTCCAAGTGTTCCCCCCTGTATCGTGGGAACGCGAAGATAGATGGGACCCTCAAGGTGGCCATCGCGTCACTTACAGAGCACCGGGAATAAATTTCACAACCACCAGACCAGGACAAACCCAAGAAATAACAAATTCCACTATCAGTGGTGCACCAGTTAACACAAGACGACGACTAACAGTGACAATCGATGAAGCGATGAGATTGGAGTCGGTGGGAAGAGTGAGAATCATGCAATTTCCAGGAGAAGACAGTCGTGAAGACATGGAAAGGTTTGTGGACAAGTGAAGAATTCTTTAGTTTTTATTATTCCAATTTTCACACATCTCCTGTGTGTCAATGTTTTCTATAACTTTCGCGTACGTGCTGTGTGTCAAGGTTTTATTCAAAAAACTCTCCATGCCCTATTCCGGAGAAGGAAAGCAAATGGCACAGCTTCAGACATCTTATTTTTCATGGCGACCGGACATGCTAAAGTAAGAGGCTTTGCAGCAAACAATATAACGAACAAATCCTGAAACATCAATTATTAATCGGCCACGTTCAACGATTCCAGACTTCAAAGTGACTCTTTTCAGGAACCAGTGGCGTTTTGGAAAGTGCAAGAATTTCACCAAGAAACACGCGTTACAGCCAAACGCAGAAGTAGAGTTTGGCTGGAAGTAATGAAACTTAATGCTAATGGTAAAGTTACCGACCCTAAAAAATCCACACCAGTAAATGAAACGAGGGAAGTGAGGCGGTAATAGGGAATTTTAGTTATGGCTAAAAACATATTTCCGAAATAATAACAAGATTTGCGCATCAATCAAGAAGAAATTTTATAGATTATGGTCAAGACCAACCTTGTTGCAAATTAAATCTAAAAATTATAGGCTTTCTATGCTTACCTTGTAAACATCTGATGGCTGCAACTTCCCTGCTTTTATAAAGTCAAGAAAACTAATCACTGTTGGCTCACTCACCTTTAAGCCTAATGCTCAGCCTTGATAATGGTTTTTCTAAAGATTACTTTGCACGTGAACGACTTAAGGGACTTTTATCCCATATCCCAAGTGGAAGGTGATTCCAAACCGTGCATTTATTTTAAATTACCCGCGGACGAAACTTTCGTTGGTACCTAATTCGAAAACAACTTTTGTTTTCAACGAAAGCGGATCCTGTTCTAAAAAAGCAAGATACAAAAATTTTACAAGTTCTTGCGATTTTATATTGTTCAATGAATGTTGTTGATTTTCGGCCGCATTTTCATCTGGAGATTGCTCCATTTTTCTAATTCACAATAGCGATCTTCGTAATTCAATGCAGCTCAACGCTTTATTTAATACTGCTTGCAGAAAGCTGCATCGATTTAATTGATGTTTTCGGTTCAGAAAAAAACACACTATTGAAAAAAAATCGTTCACGCTATGTAAAACTACAGCCTTAACAAACAAGTAACAGTTAGATCATTGAGGGAATTGTTAGTTCTGTTACTTATTTTCGAAGACTGTAGTTTCACCTGCCGTTATTCACAAACATCAATTACAGATGCACCATACTCGAGTTCTAGTTACATTACACATCACAAAACTGATTGTTGTTTATAGCAAATTTGCAAACTCTACGTGCAGTGCGTCAATACTTATTTGTTTCTCATTTTAAACATTCATCTGACATCTACAGCATATTTGTCCTAACTTTTAATATGTGAAAGTTTTCAGCAAAGCGCAAGCATAGTTTAGGAAGCATTAGCCTTTGCTTTGCTTTTCGGTTCTGTTTGGTGTTGACGGTTGGTCTATTACCTGTGCAGTGTCTATCTGGAAATATTGCTGCGTCATAGTCGTGAACAGTTGCCAGCTCCTTCAAATTCGACGATACCATGGATTGATTCCTCACCAGGACAAAATCACTTCGCTGACAGTAAGTACATCATGTCGATGAATCCCATGTTTTGGTGCAAAGATTTATAATGAGATCTGCAAAAGACTTTATGTTTCCTCGGGATGCGATATGTCATTCCAGGCTCTTCAAACAAATGTTGAAGTTTGAAAGTGACGTTCAGTATTTCAACAACAACCTTGATCTTGCTGATTTCTTCATTTTCGTAACAATTGCCTCAATGATCACAGCACCATTATGTCAAATCTTATGAAACATTGTGCCGTTATTTGACATAATACGAATTCATATTTTTGTATTTTTTGGTTTGCAGTGGCTGACAACAGGTTTAAGCATATGATATGTTTCTTACCGAAGTGATTGAGGTTAAATTTACCGCCAAAAAAGCACTGACGCAATATCTTCAGTAGACGTAGATAAACCAACCAATCTTTGTAGTCGAAGTTCAATAACCATTTTTTCCGAATTGCTCTTTGCTTAGCGACTTTCTTTAGTCAATTTGAAAAGCTTCTCAAAAATCGCTACATCAGTAGGAAAAGCACTTGGTCGCTGGATGTCAATGGCCGAATTGAAAAATTCGCACAATATATTTGTCTAAGACAGAATGTAAGTGATCTCTAAGATCAAGTTTCGTGCCGCTTTTCTATAACTGCGCACAGACTGCTTGTTGATTGCCAAAGGGTTCATATATATTGCAGACGGGAGACATGACAACGATTCCATCTGCCGCGCATGCAACTCAAGATCTGTCCGAGACCTCTTTCTCCCTTGTGGCCATCTTCTCACATGCTCGATGTGCTGCCACCTGTGGGATAACTGCCCTTCGTGCGGCCAAGCCGTGGAAGGCCGGTTGGCGGTTCAAGAGCAGAACGTGTAACGACTCCATTCAAATAAGCGGTCGGTCAGCAACATAGAAGAAAAACGATGAGACACTGATATTGGTGCTGCAAACATATGTGTGCTCTAAAATAGATTGGCTGTTTTTATTACTTATGCAATTTTAAAACCATTTCGACACGCTTCTGCTCCGGAAGCTGAATTGTTAGTTTTGGTAAGAAACAATGGCAATGATTGCTCTGTTGGAGTTCAAAAACATGGATTAGAAAGACCTCGGTCACAGTGATGGTATTTTCCTCCCCCAAATGTACCTCCAATGTGTCCGATGTTGCGAGAGTGACTGAGTTCAAAAGATCTTTGAAATACTCTCTCAATCTGCCAATGATGTACTCCTCCCTGCTGGGTAAGACACCATTTTGGTATTTGACAGATACTACTTTTGCCACAAAGACGCTGGATTGTTTTCCAGAACACTTTGTTGTAAGACACCATTTTGGTCTAAGATGGATTTAGCAACACACAATTAGATTTTTTACCACGAAGACGCCGGATGGTATGTCAGCGTACCGCGAATGCAAAGAAAATTCGGATTTGCTCTGAGGACATACCTTGTAGGCTATTTTCCTTGTTCCTGGTTCCAATACCGGGTTAGTTATTTGCCAATTTTCGCCACGCCGAGTCATTTCTGTCCGCACCAAGCTGCAGAAGAAGCTACATTCCAAAAGTGCCAATGACGAGCCGCAATTTGGCCACCCATGCCATGGAAATTCTTGCTCTACTTGATTAGTAAGAGAGTTGATTAAGTGCTGTCAGCACTGCAACCCGGACGATATGTAGACAAGAGAGATGTTAGACCAAATGCAGCATACCTTCTTAAAATTTTTCATTTCTGGGGAAATACCGCATTTCAGTTCAAGGGAAAGTACTTTATTTCTTTCGGGCCGAAGCGAAAGATTTTTCGCGATGCAGCCATTGACTGCTTGAATTCGAGTTTCAAACAATCGCATTTAATCATTAGTGAACACATGCACAATAAAATCTAACCTGGCCACAAAAGCCTGCAGATGCCGCGAAATGAAAAATAACTTGCGTGAACGTAGGTTAATTGGGTGTGTAAGATAATCGAAAGTTCCGTGTGTTGTATAACGAGCGTTGCGACAATTTGTTTTACACAAAATTCTCCCCTTTGACCTTACGAACCACGGCGTTAAAGCTGCTAGAAATTTCAAAATACAACGTGAACAAATGTAGATTGTACAAGAATGTAGTCTTTTTGCATGATTTTTAGTGTGTGCGTCCCAAAGAAGAAGCACTGTATGTACCACTTCTGGTTATGGCGCAGAGTGTTACTGGTGCAATGGCCAAATTTTGATAAAAGTGCCAAATGTTCATAAAAGACGTCCAGGATTGATACTAAGTTAATGTGGCAATGCTAAACCGTCTTTTCTTGCAATTTCCAGGTGCAAAATTTGTAAGTTCTTGTGTGAAGCCACCCATTATGTTATAAATGTTTTCAAGTGACTTGTCCAGATGTGATTCTATCGTAAAAACTGATGCTTTGGCATTCGATCGCACATCGCTAGAGGTAAAGTGCCAAGGTCCACTTTTAAAGTGAAGATTCAGTGCCGGTATGACAACGCTGTCACATTTGCTGATGTTTGGTCCATTCCAGCGTACGATCAGTTCATCGCTCATATCTTTCAGATCTTTCTTGTTTGTAGACGTTTTAGACCCACCGCGGACTTCACGAATTTTTTCTAGAACACTGCCCATACTCTTAATTACGGACTCCGGTGGATGGTTGCAAACATGGGCGTCCACATAAATTTTTCCAGGGGGGGCGCAGCTTCGACATTTTGCTTATACTTTCCATGTTGTTGATGATGAAATGCAAATGCACGTTCACAAAATGCTTTGCCCTTTCTACACAATAACGAAAATGCCTCATGTTACGGCAACTGTCGCAAAAATCGCACTTTGTTGGCGCAGCAATGCTTGTTTTTCAATCATGCCTCTTTTCACACAGCACAAGACTAAGTGGCTTACCGCTATTAGCAGTCACTGTCTCATTTTTTGCCAAAAATATCTGGGTCTACGTTCAACAGTCATATGCGGCAAAAAGCCTACTACCGTAACTTGCAGTGAACCTTTGAAGATTTGTTGCCATGTTATTGTCACCCAACAAAGACTAACGATCGAACAATCCGCTCACAAGCTTCAAAAACCTGCCTCTCCAGGCAGGGTTGCCAGGTTAGCATTTTCAATGCAAAAATCCAGAAATTTGGCATTTTTTCAAATGGTTTGGCGTGAGAAAATGCTGTTTGGCATGTACGCCTTAGTTTGGCATGTTTTTAGCCTTTTTGTACTGGTGTTGACAGAAAAGAAATAAACATCATTTGGCATTTTTTAAAGATTTGTCTCCTTCAGCTTATATTTTGAGAATATTTTCAGCCTGCAGTTTGGCATTTATTGATCAAGTTAAGTAGCGATATGGCCTATTTGGTCCATTTGAACCTGAGAAACTGGATAGTTTTTCTGTGGGTTCTCTGTAACTGCATTTTGTGATAGAAGTTTGTGGAATTCCGACAAATATCAGATGCTTGTGTGCCAGATTCAAAGTTAAAGCTATGGCATGGTGCATATTTGTATTATCATAACCTGTATTTTATTGGTTCAAAGACTTGCGTGTATTTTTATTTGGAATTTTCTACAGAAGATGGTACAATTGGAGACTAACAAATTTTTGTTTATTTATTTGCAATTAATCTAAGTTTGATTTCACAGAAACATACATTGTACTTTTGCCGTTACTCATCCACGTAATTCAAAACTGACAACTAATGGCTTGTTTCAGTTTGTTTGGCATTTTTTGAAACTATTTGGCAAAAAAATGCCAATTACACATTTTTTTAATGTGCAGTTTGGAATTTTTGCACATTTTTTGATGTGCAGTTTGGCATTTTTGTTCATCTGGACCTGGCAACCCTGTCTGCAGGCGAAGGAGCGGACATGAGTGAATTACAAGCTCATTACTGCTTGACACCAGAGAAGCGAACCTGGCTCTTGCGCAGTGTGTCATACCGGCAAATAAATTGTCATTGCAAGAATTATATCAATTTATCGAAATGAAACTCCTGTCTCCAGGTTTACTATAAATTTTTGGTTCTTAGACCAAATTTCTAGAGAGGGTCAAAAGCCGTTTTGCCCCCTGCGGCCGTGACTACAGACAGGGCCTATGAGAGGGGGTCCAGCAGGTACATTGTTCCGGGGCCCGACAGCTACGGAGGAGCCCGAGACCGAAGGAACATTTTAGTGGTTTATAATGAATATCACGGCCAAAGCAAACGATATAAATGACATATTGCAAACGTTTCGATAACTCCTGTTATCATCATCATTTTAGCGTTTGTCACTAAAAAACTCGGAAAAATGTAGCGAAATTAATCCCGGTGAAAAAAACTGGTTTGACTTGAAAGGATTTGGTAAGCTAGTGTGATGTATTTTAATGTGAATTGCTGGCAGTGCATTTTCAAGGTATGATGCATTGATAAATTATTAGCAGTAATTACTTTCGTTGAACTTGAATGTTTGCCTACTTTGTCGAATTTAAGACATTCACGATTACTGTCCCAGTCTGTCCATTGAAATGAGTTTTCTTTTACGTCTTTCATTTCCAAACATTTTCAAACAAATCTTTAATAAAACTTTCTCCAATAACCTAAGAGTTTCAAACTAAGAGATACTTCAAGTGAAATTTGAATGGAAACATGCTAGTTCGCAATAAAATCTAGTCTAACAACAGTAGCCCTCGAATGTTACACATATGTGCAAGATAACTGAAAAGTTTAAAATTAACAAGTAACTGCAGTGCAGGACGCATTTTGCTGATTGTCAAACTTGCGCCCCAAGCAGATACAGGCTCCATTCGAATATGACTTTAGGATTAGCGGACATACCCTGAAGTCCGAAGATTTCGAAACCACACAGGAGAAACTAACTACTTGCAGTATTTCGAAAGAATGCTTTGATGCAATGATCACCGGCCTGTGGCCCGCGTGGCTATTTATTATGGCTCGCTATCAAAAACAGAAGCAATAGCTGGTTGACCAAATATTTCCTTCTCTCCTTTCATTCTTGTATTAAGTAAGCTCATTGCAAGCATACAGTTACTCTGTGGGGTCGCATTCACATTGCACTAGCAGCGTTTTATTCAACCTCGATCGACTTCATTCATTCTGACTGCGGCGTAACGTTACAGTCTCGCCTATGATGTCAGAATTATTATAATAATCACGACTGTCTCATACTTGAAAAAATCTTTCCACCAGTTGGCCAATACCGGTGTCAAGCGAAATTTCTGACCTGTTATTGTTTGTCAGTTGTTTTTGCTTCTCAGTGTAAAGGAATAAAGTTTTGCGACTACTTTTTGATGTGTGTTGTGTAAATTAAAACTTTTTGTTTAGATTTCAGATACCAACAACAAGCTACAGTGCGGAAATAACTATAACCACTGAAAAACATTGGACTTTTTCTGAGACCTCAATTATTTTCCTTTTTCTAACCCTAACCCGACACACTTACCTGAACACTAAATCCTAAGCCCAAATAATTAGTTTTCTCAGTGTATTTGATATGTAGAATATTACTCTGTGCATGCGCACATGGCGTGAAGTCAGAAATTTCGCAAGTCAGGAATTTCGCTGGACACCTGGCTGGTTAAATGAATTAAAGTTTTGCTTGTGGAAGAAGTAATGGACTGAAGTTTTCGCCTTCGTATGGTATGGAGTATAGTTTGTAGAAATTTAAGAGAGCAACATTGGCAGTATTGCTATCGCTAACTGCGTAGAGTTTTTAATGCGTTAAGGTTCAGTTGAGAAGTCAGGAGGAATGTGACCCATTCAAGAGCCAGAATAACATGTCTTGCTAGATAACTATAATATATATTCACATTGTGTTAATGGTATCTCAAATATTACTGAGGTAGCGCTGTCCAGTTAACTTGTGCAGAAAATTATGAGAATTAATGTTTGCAGGTGCGATCAAAAAACAGTCAAGTATTTGACATTCAGCTTAATCGTTGTCTTAAGTAGCATTTGCTGGAAGATCTTTCAGCAACTTAAATTTGTAAAAAATTATTTGCGGTCCACCATGTCACAAACTCGAATTGTTGACCTAGCAAGATTAAGCATTGAGTCAAGCATTGCCAGACAAGTTGATTTTGATAGTGTTATTAGAAATCTTGCGAATAAGAAAGCCAGAAAAGCGCTTACGTAATAGTCAGTGGCGTATCTAGGGTATGGCAGGCATGACACGTGCCATGGGCGCCACTTTGATGTGGGTGCAAAAATTAGCTTGGCAAAAAATTAAATTTTTGTTTACAGTTTCTTGAACGTCGATATTTTGCGCCCCCTCAACCGTTAAAACTGCACAGCTGCATCAACACAGCGGTCTTACGTAAAGCAGGACGTGTTGTACCAGCACTACCAAGCATTATGACAACACTGTCGTATTGTGACACAACACGACGGTCAGTCATTGTGACAGACAAGAACGCTCGCTTGCCGTATCAACAAGATCTCGTCATTCTCACGTTATAAGAATGGCTCAATCTAAGCTGCTACGCTGCTACGTTTCAGGCAAAAGGATATTCAGAAATCTGGTTGAGACGAGTTTAAGTCCGTGACTGTCAGAATCTGACTGTTACGCAAATAACTTCTGTGAAGCTTCCACAGATTTAAAAATTACTCAAACTGCTGTGACTCACTCCGACTTTACGAAACTCATTAGCTGGCAACCAATGCCCAATAATAGGCGAAACACAATGCCCTAGTCCAGAGACTAAGGAAGAGAACCTTAGTTCTCAAAACATCAACAGCTAGCATCGTTGCCGTAGCAGTTAACGAAAAATTGTTAACGCATGAAAGAAGAGATTTGTTATTCTTGTTTAGAGCTAGCTTTTACTGTCCAAATCTGGCTTTTTGTTCGATGTTCAAGGCCTTTATTACGGTCTTGACTGTTAAAAACTAAAATATTAACATCTAGCTGTGATAAATGAGGGCTTCGTACAGTTCTGACGTAGATGGCAAGCAATTATACGAGCAGATTTTAGATTGCACAATGCTAGTATTACGTCGTGCAACGTAAATTAATCGCGTCTTGAGAATCTCCTGCATTCATGTCACAATTGAATATGGTGATGAAAACGTCTTTCCAAATCTTCGAATTGCTTTGCGAATAATGCTGACGATGGCGGTATATATTGCAAGCTGAGAGAAACTGATTCTTTCATACCTCGGAGTGAGCATGGGCGTCGGAAGGATTTTTTCCAGGAGGGGCCACTAGGGGATTTTTCCAATCATTTTTTCGGGGAGGACAAAAGAGGCAAAATTCGTTTTTTCACACTATAAAATAAGGAAACAACTTTTTTTTGCTAAAATTTTCAATATCCAGGGAGGTCTTGTTCCCCCTGCCCCCTTTGCGACGCCCATGCCTCCGAGACTCAATGAGGTCAAAGTAGAGAAAGGGATGAAACAGAGAAAACCGACTTTGATGATATCATAGACGAATTTGATTCGATAAAGGCACGAAAAGTGTTGTTTTAAGTAACATGTTGTTGTTTAAACACGAAAAGGCTGGCTATATTGATGTTTCGATGGACTTGTGACTTTCGAACACAAGTAATATATGACTTGCATTAAAGAACTTAGTGTACCAACCAAATTAAATGTGATTTATTTCAAAAGAAATGTCGTTGTTAGTTGCAATATGTTATGTGATTTTTTGCAAGATTTACAATTGGGTCAGCTAGTACTGTGTATAAAATATGATAAAGTTATTACCTGACAATTTTGATATTCCTCATAATACAAATCAATGAGCGTAGAAGTATGTCATGTTTTTTATGAATAATTTGTGTTTTATTTGCTGAAAAGTTTCAATCAAAAACAAAGACATGTTTTCGGTTTTAAAACATTTATTATCTTCATGGTTTATCTTTCGTAAAATTGTGCCTATATCTAGTATTTAGATTATTGAAAAGGGCGGACATTCAAACTTTGCTATGGGCGCCAGTTTGCATAAATACGCCACTGATAATAGTGAAATGTTTCAAATGTTTCATATGACCAATAAACAAGCACTTCTTGTTGAAGTTTGAGGCACATTAATTAGCTTCAATTTTTATTTATTTCAAAATAATTTTTCAAGTCTTAGGGGCACCAAATGGGTCTGTTCCGCCTAAAAAGATTTGCCTTGGAGGCCCTGGCTACAGATTCAATTGTGCTTTATCTCACACAGCATAAAAATACGTGGCTTGCCGCTATTAGCAGCCAATCAGTGTGTTACTGCATTACCTCCCACGATATCTGCCTTCAAAAGCACTAAGCAGCGCTGCCACAGGCTTCTCTGCAAAATCCATTAGATTCACAAAAAAATTGCCTCGATCTGAAAAAATCCACTGGATTTAAAAATTTTGCGTGGAAGTTTGCAGTTTTGCTTGAAATGATTTGGTGAATTGCTTTATCGCCCAAAAACCTTTGCATAATTTTCAAGTTTGTTAAGATAGATCATGCTGAAGCTTGGAAACTGTTATAAACGACACCACACGCGGAGTATTTTAGACCAATGAACATAACATTCATTTAATTATTTCTTGTGCAGCGAGCGCGGAAGACAAAACGACTAGGAACTCAAATTAGAGACACTTGTTTGTTCTGTTGGTGCAAATCTTCAAACAACCATTTACGTAATAAATTATTTACGGTTTGAAAAGTTGGAAAAAAGACAACCGATTATCTTCAAACACATATTTTGCAAAAAAATCACTATAGATTGCATTGAAAAATCACTAGATCACTAGGCCAGTCTATCACTAGGCGTGGCACCAGTGTTCAAAATCAACATGTAGTAAAACGCCTACTATCGTAACTTAGCGAACCTTTCAAGACTTGCTGCCATGCTATTGTTAGTTTGTTACGCTATAAAGACCAACACCAGAAGAATTCTCTCCCAAGTTTAGTCACGCAAAGGAGTGGACACGAGTGAACTACAAGCTCACTACAGAATGACACCAGAACAGTGAACCTGGCTCTGGTGCAGTGTGAGTGTCATAATGGCAAATAATCTGTCATGGCAAAAATTACGTCAATTGATCGGAATTGAGCTGATAACTTCATGTTTCCTAGAAAACCTTGGTTCTTAGTTTGAATTTCGAGGGAGGGCAAATGCCTGTTTTGGCCCCCCCTGCGGACACCCATGGCTGCAAAGCATGTGAGCTATAACTTCCTGAACAGGCTGTGCTCCCAAATAAATATCAGACCTCTTGAACACACTGTGATACACACAGTGGCGTAGCCAGCCCAAAAATTTTGGGGGACCAAAATGTTTCATTTTAGGCGAATAACACTATTTTGTTTAGAAAAACGCCTCTCAAAGCACAAAATGACTATATTTTCTAAAAATTTGGGGAGGGCATGGCCTCTTTGGCCCCCCTGGCTACGCCTATGGATACAGGTCTTTGCCAGATTTACAATTGCTAAGAGAATCGCGGCGTCTATAGATGATGGCACACAAATTCCTGACCCCTTCGGTAGTGTCTGCGTGCTTGGACTGCAGCAAACATATTTCACTCGATGAAAGATAGTTTTCTTCATTCGTTGCCAGGACTCCCATTGCTGTTGTTCCACCCAGATCTAAGTTTTTTTCGAGTCCGTCTGGGTGTTTAGGCTTAATTATGAAAAATCCCGTTAAATCCGTTTTTTTAAGACGATTTAGTTACAGTAAATCTATTAGTATAATAAACATATCATCCGATCACTACAGTGTTCGCATGCTATGATCAGGTGAAAAAAGTACTCAGTGTCGATGAAGCAAAACGTGTTCAGTCGGTTTCCCATTCTCACGACAGTATTTTACGGCCAGAATCTTATCGTGGTTCATAAACACTAGCTCAATCACATATGTCCACGAAAGACTTGGACGAAAACATGCTACCATAGTGCTTAAGGGT
>JGI24158J21664_10007761_pt1 | contig 14259 bp, 8 predicted proteins | sample Ectturendosymbi3_FD_21664 | JGI IMG/M metagenome (IMG submission 21664) | reverse complement strand
TATTGTGTCTTCGTCGTTCTGATCGCCGCGAAAGCGACGGGCCATGTATGTGGGGAGATTTAGTGTGAATATTAAAATGAAAGACTTTGTTCAGAATACGCCTGCTGTTACTTCCTAACAGGTACACGCCCTAAACGCCCTTGCACCTATCCGCAGCGCTGCTATGCTACTTTAGGTGCAACTGGTGCCGAAACCTCGCTGCTGTTAACTGCATACTGCATTTAATAGTCCTCACCCTATCCACTCTGCCAGGCGCGCAACCAAGTGGGGGCATTTGGAGTATTTGCCCCCCCCCGAAATTTTCAAAACATTACATAGCAATATTGACATTTGAAGAAACTTTCAAATAATAAAGTTGAAATTTTGCAATCTAATCATTTTTAAGATAAGTTTCACTTAAATATTACTTTGTCTTACTGGTTAATCATCTCCTTACAACATACATCTTGAGACAGGCCATTTTATCAAAAATTTTGTAAATGATTGGTATTTAACCACAAATATGTTGAAATTGGGAGATCGTTTAAAATGTTGGTAGCCTATTTCTAAGGTATTTTTTATCCTTTTTTTCCTGTACAGTACCACTCTGACAATTTTCAGAAATGCAGTGTGTGTGTACGCTATGATTTTGTTTCTTGCCATCTTCTGAGGAAGAGACTGCATAAACTCTTGAAACGTCAACGATAAATACTGCATTGCTATCACACCAGCGGAGCAAAGTCTGTACCCAGTAGACTATGCCTGGTGACAGAAACAGCATAGCCTACTCATATGTTCATATTGTGTTAGCTTTACGTTTGCCTGAGGTTACTGTAGGCTACTATTTAGCATTTTTGCTTTTATGTTCAGTGTTTAACTTTTGCTGGGGTTTCACAGCCAAGCTCTAACGTTGCAAGGGTAATTCAAAATTCACAAGAGCCTCAAAGTTATTAGGTATTGTTTAGGTAGTCCTAGCAAAAGTGGCTAGGCCCACCTACACCTGGTGGCGAGCCTGGCCCAACAATTCGCAATAAAGTTAAAGTTGCATTCCTGCTCAGGCCCCACGAGAGGGGGTGCAGCCGATGCGCCACTCTGGAACCCACAAAAGTCTAGGTAGGGGGCCCATGAACTTCAACGTTCAAAATGGAGGACAATTATGAACAAAGTTTTACTGTTAAAATTTTAATCATACAATCTTGTGCAAATTAAATAGCGGAAGTTGTGGTTTTAGTCGATATACAATTCTTTTGATGTGTGGTTGAGATTATATCAATTGCTGCTGTTTCATTCTTAGCCCAACGCACTATATAATGCGTAACATTACGGAATGATCAAAAAAAATTTTTATGACGTTACATAGGACTTTAATCAGCTCAATAGTGTTACAGAATGAAACCAGTTCTTTCTTTTGTAGGTAGATGAGAGCAGGGGTGGATATTAGGGAAGGCGAACAAGCCTGCTGTCGTCTCGGGGCCCCCTTTTTTCAGAGATGTCGCGGGGCCGCTCTTTGAGACTTTCGCACTTAGTTTTTGCATTGTTTTGTTTAAAAGCTGATGAACCACTCTGGAGCTGCAAGCTCTGAAGAAAGTCATGTGTTTTACAAAATTAAGCAAAAATATGTGCCAAAGGGGCCCTTCAACTTTAATATGTAGCCTAGACAAAGAACAATGTAAAATCAAATAACTTCAAACAATTTACAATGTGAAATGGACTTTCACGCATAAGCAAATTTCCAGAAAAAAAGGAAAATTTTAAATTGCTTTCTTTCTATAAGTACAGTAAAATTTTTGTGCAGGATGTGTAAAATATAGGCGCCCTTTTTTGATGTAACGTGAACAAATATAGGGGCAATGGGCCCTTTTTCAAGACCATATATTGTGCAAATGACATATCACAAATTGTACAATATTTTGGGGCAGCTTTCTGCTATTTTTACTTTGGCCCTGAAGTCTAATAACCACCTGTGGTTGAGAGTTGTACATGTTGAAATTTCTGTGATTTTTAATGGCAGGTGTTACACCTAGGAAGCAGCGTTGGATTGTTACGCTTTCGTAACACTGAAATTATACCCAAACAGCCATTGCAAAAGGTATGCTAAGACGAGTTTTGATTTACAAAAGGATTTGGTGCATGCTGAGTTTACAGAAGTTCAAGAAGTTCAAGTACAGTATGACGCCGGCAGAAAAGCTAAGAATGTGCAAAAAATAGCCTAAATATTGGACTGTAGAAAACCGGAAAGAATGCTGTTTTCAGATAAATGATATTTTTTGTTCCAAGGAAACACAGCAAATTTATTAGGATCAGGAATCCTGAGCAATGAAGTCCTGCCCATTGCAGTGAGCTGGTAAAGGAACTCAAAACGATGTTCTGGGGCAGTTTCAGTTTTTCAGTAGTAGCTTCACTTATGCCAATTGAAGGTATGATGAATTTATACAAATACATTGATGTAATTGAGAGAAAAGCCATTCCAGATATGAGCAAGGCATTTCCAGATGGTGGAGGAAAATTCCAGGATATTTCCCGAGTCTTTCATCAGAAAAAGTGAAGATGATTTTCAGAAGGCAGAATTGAATGTGATAGATTGGCCTGGAAACTCGCCAGATCTTAACCCCATTGAGAATTTGTGATCAGTAAGAAAATCCCGGTTACAACCTTTTCGATTGCACCACCATGGCCAAGCTAATAGAGGCCATCATTCAAGTATGGCATCCAGGGTTGCGGAGTCTGAGGTAAAATGTCTGACTCCAACTCCGACCCTTTCAAAATTTCGACTCCAACTCCGAGCTTTCCAAATTTCCCACTCCGATTCCTTAACATAAAGTGAATGAAGTTTGGCGGCCAAGAGTTTTGTAGCAACTAACACTCAGTGGAAATCGTGATACACAGCAAGAATTATGTTTCAACAAAAGTTTCATAAGAAATTGTACCGATTCAACAGGAATTCCCAACTTAGGAGTGTGATGTAAAAATGATCCAATTGGACTGTCGGACAAAATATCCGACCCCGACCCCTAGTGTCGTAAGGAATCCGACTCCACCGAACAGCCTCCGATTCCTTGCCACTCCACTACCCTGAATTGTCATCACGACAGCAAATCAATTAAAATTTTCAAAAACTGTTAGAATCCATGACAAAGCGAGTACCAAAATTATTCGTGTCCTTCTATTACTGTATTAGGCTTAAAGAAGTATGAAATTTGCTTTGCTAGTGAGAATTACTACAGCCTACTATTAATGTTAAATTTTATCTATAATTGTGAAATTCGCAAAGCAACTGTGTGTTATGTGCATTATTTGAGGTCAGCCTGAGACCTTTTGAAATTTATTAATAACATTGGGAAATGTTTATGATGTAAAATACCAAATAAAGCATATCATTTTCTAGTCATAGTATTGAAAATCTAATGAAGTTCTTAATTAGTTATAATTTATAAGGGGGCCCAAAACAGCTCTAGCACCAGCACATTTTATTCCTCTCAAGGGTCCTGTTCCTGCTGCATTACTTTCAAGAGTATTTCAGTTGGCAGACAAAGTCTCGTATCTACAATTAAAACAATAGCATCATTGAATAAATATATCCTGAAAATAGTCTCTTGCATCTGACAGCTTCACCACTCGCAGTATCGTCAGCAGAAATTATCTCACACCAAATATATTCAACTGAAGTTTGAAAAATCTTGATAAACGATTTGATGAAATTTCTAAAACAAGACGAAAAGTTAGGCAGGTTTATTAGTAGTCTATACATCTGACACAATAAAGCCATGACTGCACTAATTGAATACGGAACCAGGTGTTTGTATTAGGCTGCTAATTTTTACTCTGTCCTGATCGTTCGGTCTGCATCTTGATTAAAAGCAGGCCCGTAACCAGCTTGGGACACCAGAAGGAGGGGAAGAGTTTTCTGGGAGGGGCCCAAATTTTCAAACTATGTCCAACAGTTTTAACCTACGTCCAACACATTTTTCCAAGGGGGCGAAAAAGTTTTTAGAGTGGGCTTCGCTCTCCTAGTCACGGGCCTGATTAAGACCAATAAGTTCTCATTTTCGAAAATGTTGCGAAAGGAACATATCTGTAACCGTTTGCAAAAAAGTTGTACCACGGTTGAATAAGCACAATGACGTCATCGAATGAAAGTTCATGAAGATTTCCCCCCGAAATGAAGAGCTGGTTGCGCCCCTGCACTCTACAGATGAGTATTATACTCGTAATAGTAGTTGTATAACATTGTTATGTTTACACCACAATCACAAAATGTCCATAAGCTGCCACAAAAACGGATTAGTCAGTATGGTCACCAATCCGTTGGCAGATGGTTTATTTTTTATGTGCTTTGCAGTAAGAATATTTTGAAGAAACTATTTGGCTATCAACAGCCTACTTGTCTCTGTGTCTCTGTGTCAAGATGGAATTCGTGATTGGAAAAGATTCGCTTTCATGTGAATTGTATTCACTTTCGTGGAGCTGTTTTTGTTCACGTGGGATCGGCACAACTGCGTACGGAAAATGGCGTTTCGCTTTACATGTGCAGTGCTGTGGAAGTTACATGGTAACTGCCACGTATTAGACATAACAGTACACGTGTGTGATTGCATCTGCAGTGGCGTTTAGGTGTCTCTAGTGAATAATAACGCTTGTTCATATTTAACGATATTCACAAGCCTATGTTGGGTTGCAACGTAATCTTCAAAACAACAAAAAATCACCATGCAAGATAGACGTTTGTGCTGGCCCCTCTACTTTCTCCTTGGCCCCACAGTGGCAACCCACTTTTTAAATTCTAGAATAGCCACTGCTTGTCGCCTACATCTTGGTTGTTACCAGAAAGTCCACAACAATGCTGTTGACAAATGAGAGATTTTTTAAAAATATGTGCGTTCAGCTCTTCGATATACTTGCCTACCCGGTGAGATAAGTTCACTCCAGAATACTTGCATTAAGGTTTGTTCCTTATGGAAGCTTCCGATTCCACTTTCCCAAAACTCATCTTTATACCATAATTTTGGGATTAACAAATACATTTTTGCCCAGATCTTTCCTCGAAACTGACAAAAGTCAAAATATAGCACCAAGGTGCCCTTCACAAGGACAATCACATCTTGGGTTACCTTCTAGCCTTAGATTCAATTTTTCTGCAATCGGAAAGCTTTATAAAAACTCCCAAGCGACAACATAGGTACCAAAAAACTTGAGTAACGTTCAAGACCTGTTTTACTTTTTGCAAGGAAAACTTAAATTTGTTACTGTTGGAAGTGTACATTCCAATTTTGTACTTCATTCGCCTGATTTTATCGCGATCTCCAACATTTCTTTAAATAAGGGGTTTAGCTCAAAGTTAGCGGTTTAAGAAAATATATTTTGCCCCTACGCGTTCAGCCACGACGCATCACAAGCAACCAATATTTTAGTGATATTAATAGATAATTCTAGAACCACTGCGAAAGCATCTTGCCTATTATGGTAGTCATCCTCATTTTCAACGTGCACGATCAAAATTTTTTGCTATTTTCGTCCATATTCTAGTTAAGATCTCGATTCTCGGCAAGTGTCTGCGTCTATGCAATTGCTTCGAGGCAAGCGAACTTTCCGTACCAGCATGACCCCAGGGTGGCGACAGGCACCGACTTGTCTTTTTCAACAGAACTTTTCGAACAATACTCCGGCTCCATGCGAAGAAGTGCAAATGAAAAGTAAAGATGCTGACGTTCCGATGCTCTTAACGTCTCACCGTCATTTAGTGCACAAAGAAATAAATTGTTTTACTCCAAGAATGTTCAACGCTTTTCACCGTTGTACTTTGCCAAGTTGGTAAGACGCTATGCCACAAAAGATCGTTGAGCAATTTTTAAACAGATCGAAAACAAGTTTGGTGCTTTACCACGAGCGAAATAATTTACCGAATAATTCCAATTGTAGAGACTTTTCAATCGAGAAAATCGAAAGTTTCTGAATTCGACATCTTGAATGTTGATACAATATAAAAAATCGAAAGTAGCAACCTTTCAATAAGTCGACTGAAAGTAGAACGTGTTTGTTTTGTTCATCAAACAAAGTGTGGCGCAGTCGCGCAAGCACACATCTGTTTGCAAACTTCTGACCTGTAGAAGACGCTTAGCCAAAGATGATAAACTTTGACAAAAGCTACACTTCAAATGGAGAACAGAATTTTTTGTCTGTCGCATTATACTGTAAAGAATTTTGATGTATAAGTCGCTTCGGCCATTTTGATTGACTTTATCTGGGAATGACCAACATTGCATGGAGTGGAATATGTAAGAGATTTGGTGTGACTTGAACGGATAATGTTTGCAAGTAATGGGCACTTACCTTTAGTTACGAAATTTCACTTACAAGGGTGTTGCACCAAAATGTACAAGAATAATTGCTTTACTTTTCATAATTACATATTTATTTTTAGTCTATTTAACGGCAAACGACGGCAGGCCAGAGCCTGAAATGCCATCTGCCGGTACCAGTTGCGATAACATAATGGCAAAATGTCAACAAATAAAGGCGCAAAAGAAGATACATTAATAAAACATTAATAAACAAAGACGTAAAAACAGAAAAATTGATAATACAACATTAACAAAGAATGTTTTCATTATAAAATACAGACTTTTCATTATAATATGCCGAAAATCTCAGCACCTTCTTCTTAATGTTGCTCAGTTGAAGACATTTACGCGAACAGAGCATACACGCGAATTCCTTATGGAGGGGCTAAAAGACTCATTTATGAAATATAATTAGGAATGTTTCCTGTTTGTAACAATACACTGTGTTTTGAAGTGGACCAATTATAGTCTCTTTGTTCCCTCGCTTCTATGAATATGACAACATAGGTAGTTTACCACGTGACAGCCCCACCCCTATGTTTACCAGGCGTTGTTCCGTAGTCATATGTTGTGGCTGCAAACCTTATCGCTCTCTGCTAACATTCTTGTTGCAAAAAAAACTCACTGGAAGTATGCACAAAGCATACCAGGTCAGTCGTGCCAGTCTACGCACAGTACTTGTGGTATGTTTGTTGATTAATTACCAGACCTTACAAATTCCCGTTTATGCTGTGCGCACGGCACGCCTTGCAGCAATAGATGACTTTGCACTATTGGTCAATTTACTATCGGTCAGCACTATGAGTTTGGATGTGATGTGGATCTCTATGTTATGACTACCCTGAACTCCGCGCGATGGCGGTACATATTAGTTTGATTTACGGCGTTATGACTGAGACACAAAGCCTTCAAATCAGAAGTTTTCTTGCACAATATTGAAGGTTTGCAACGTCTGTAGAGAATTTTAATTGGATATGCAAAAGGCTTGGAGTAATTATTTAGGAATCGCTAGTCAGTTTGCAAACTTTGTACATACAGGTGTAAATTTGACACCATACAGACTTACAAGCGGTAATAGGTTGGCTTGTGACTGATGTTCCATCAATGAAGGCACAATGTCATTCTGTTCAGTGCATAATGTTCAAAACATTAACGCCGTACGAAAATTGAAAGCTACACTTATCACGTTCGAAGTAAAAACCTCTGGCTATAACTTATTATAGTTTTCATTTTGCTGACTCTCCATGAACCATCAGAGGTGAGCTTCTTCAACTGTGCAAATTTTTTAGGCACCAGAAATTAGAGGATGCCAACAACAATAAAAAAGAAACAACGAATGACATGATCTCAAAAAGTAGCGCTCGAAAAAATTGTTGGTGCTAAGTAGAAGGCATCCCAATTTGAAAAATGTTGGTGGGGCCCTTCAGGCTGCAAACGTTGAAGGATTCATATTATTCTTTTTTTACTCTTTAGAACATATCAATTTCCACGTAAAATGTTTTTGATCAATACACAGGTTGAAAAATCTATAAAAGCAACTATTTGACTCATATTTATATTTCCTTTCTTTAGTTTGGGCAAAGTGATGTATTATATGAGGTCTTCAGTTTAAAACTCACCTCCTCGTTGTTTTATCAGCATATATTAAGCTTACATATTTCCTAACTTTTCGAGTCGCGCAAATGTGGTATTGTTTTTAAGCTGTTGTCAAGCTTTGTGTCTTTATTATGATGCAATCGACTTCATTACAATAGGATTTATTGTGACAAGTTTTTGTAGTAAATTTGCGTTTTTTAGTCGCCGCTAACTTGAGCGTTCATTTCTAATAAAATTGAATACTTTTTTTGCGCAAAACTAAAAATAAAAAAAAAATGTTTAAATTTGTTAGTGCTTTCAGAATTTTAAAAACATTCAGTCTTTAATTTTTGCTGAAAGCACTTTTCCATGGACAATGGATCAGTTTTATTTCTATGATAAAACAGAGTAATCTTTTTCAACTGATGCAAAAGCATCGGTTAATGGTTGTGTTTTGGGAGCAATAAAATATTCACTCAAATCTTAAAACATCCACGTAAGCATTAGTTTACTCAAGATGTTAAAGATTAACCACTTTTTCGTGTAAAGTATTTGCTATCGTGTTTCACTACAGGGAGCTTCATTGCCTCAAAACAACTACAGCATTTCCATTTTGCGCATATATCTACAAATGGGAGGCACATAGTTGTAATAAGCGTTACCATTCACTTCCAACGCAAAATGGCAAAAGATATTACTGTAGTTAAAAAAACTTTTGGCTTTGAGAATGTCTTTTTTAATGATAGCTTCGATTGCCAATGGAACTTTTCCAGCTCATACATCTTATTACAGATTTAGCGAGAATTTCTAATTGCACTTCATTTTTTGAAGTGGACTCATTCAGTTACTCCGGGAACTTTGCAGAAAGCACTGCATAACGCAGTTAAAAACATTTGTCACGTTATGGCAAATGAAACACATTTTAACGTCTAAAAATCGCCACTTCAATCTCTATGTCATGATTTTCAATATTTCCATGAGAAATAAATCGGTTGAGCCCTGCGCATTGTAAAAGTCTAAACCATGACGCCTGTTATTTATTAATCGTGGAACAAAGGTCGTTTTTGACTACAAACGTTTTAAAACTTTTGGTAGATGTATTTAGATCAGCTTGTGCTCTCAACGACAAGACAACATTCGAATTATATTTTGTTCACATTTCGATTTAGGTTAATAAAGCTTTTATCACAATTGTGATGAGGTCGCCTACAGATGAAAAAGAATACAAGGTAAAGTGGGAGTCATATGCAAGTATACACACTACGCAAAGTCTTCTTGAAAATCCGGAGAAAAAGCCGGTCTATCAGAAACAGCAAACAGGGGACATTGTCCCAGTGGCGTACGCAGAAAATTTTCATGGGGGTTTCATTCAGTGGCATATGGTGGTTATTTGTATTTCGTATGTGTTGTTTGTGACNTCACAATTTGATGTCGTATTCATGTTTCCAAACCAACGTTTTGGCGACGTTTTTTGACACAATATGCATATTCTTCCACACGCACTCTCCTTGTGTGTTACTGCACTGAATGTAAACTATCAGCGCTCCAAGTTAGGATATCGGAGGAAGATTCACTCAACGCTACGACACAGCAGTTCAAAACTCCAAAAATATCAGGCTTAGCGTTAAAACAGGGGAGTAAAACACACTCATCACTGAGTCAAAACATTTACAACTACAATATTTGCATTAAGTCGACAAATTAACAAGAAATAAGTGTGCAGAAACAATTAATCTCCTTTTCGCAGGTAATAAAGTTTTTGTAACATAACAAACTAAAGTGGGGAAGTTAACCCCAACCCCCAACCCCCTTGCGTACGCCTTGGCAGACAATATGAAGACAATGTTTTCGGATAAAGTAAACCATCGCGGAACACGATCTTAAACATGCGTAGTGGACGAAAGGTCTGCAAAATGTGGTGAGATGGTTTCTGGACGCAGACGNTAACCCAGATTCCCACCAAAACTTAAATTATTACTTTTTTGGCCCAATTACAATGTTCCTGGCGATTTGCCCGTGGTATTTGCATTAATTCGACAAATTAACAAGCAAAAAGTATGCGAAAACAATTAATCTTCTTTGCGAAGGTAATAAAGTTTTTGTAAAATATCAAGCTCGAGGGGGGTTTCAACTCCAACCCTCTTGCGTACGCCCTTGCATTTTCCTGTGGGCTCATTTTTACTTTTGCCCCGTCGAAATTTGTAGGTTAAACTTTGAAAACGCACCTAACGTTTCGACCCATTTGGCGGTTGTGAATTAGCAAGTACTCTTTTATCCTAGCCAGTTGCTTCTGTAAAATATATTCTGAAATATTCGTATTAGCCTTACTTGCTCAACGAGGTCCATTTTGTTGCTTGACCCATTGCTTCGTCAGAGAATTCCGTCTCCACGCACCAAGAGAACAGACACTAGCACTACTTTAAGTTACTTTTTCTCTGATGACACCCTAGGTGTCATTGTCTTGTGAACACTTGCAAATGAGAAGCATTTCTTTGCTTTAAAGGATTTTACTTGCATGAACTGTATTGAAAACCAAGAACAGTCTTCAAAACATTTACTAACACCCCAGATAAAAATCACCAATAAAACATATGTGTGTTTTGTGTGGGTGTTTGTCAGCTCTTTTGTTTTCGTAAAAGTCGTCAAGCTCAGTATCCGACTCTAACATAGTCAGACGACAGCGATTACACCCAAACCTAGCATGTTGATAAGCACAAGTTGCAACAAGCGCTGGATCCCACGAACTCGCCTGGATCACACAGACGAGATCTAACGATAACAGCACCCATTTGGCTATCTGACGCTGAAACGTTTTAGATTAGTTAAAAGGACAGAAATTAAACAGACGAGTAGAGAAACTTCTGTATGGATTGATAGGTTCAAGTTGTTCGCTATCGTGCGTTTGCATCACGTTGCCGATAGTTGTCTGTTGGTTTGGTACCACGAAAGAGAGACTACTTTCATATTTAAAAAAGTTGAGGCAAGAGGTCTTAAAATCATTTCAGCCACGTCTAACTTGTTAATAAATCTAAACAAGTTCGCAAAAGTGTAAGTGCAGAGCACGATTTTACAAAAAATGCTATACCTTGCTGTCATAAGCAGTTTGATGCACTCTTAAAACTTTGCAAATATCCAAATGAATAACGACAGTACATCAGCTATCTCGAGTGCTATGGATGATCCTACAGCGACATCAAGCTTTTATCCGACAACAATATCAAGCTTGAAACAGAGTAAGGGCTCCGACGACTGGGCATGAGTCAAATCTTCGCTACTGCATAGCGATATTATTTTTAAAAAACAATTCCTATTTTCAGTTTAACAGCAATCATTAGAAACAAGTTTTGTTCTAGTAATTGCATCAAACTGTTAGCATTTTTTGTGGGGCGAAAAATCTGACTGGCAAAATTTGTCTATGCGGTGAACTCGATTTGAGTTAACGATTCGCAGCACTCAACTTTTTGCAGCATAACAAGTGATCAGACCATATTGGAAGTTATTGTGAATCTGGAAGTTAAAACCCCAGATGGTTGACTGTTTGACAAGAAATAATATGACGGAAAGTTAATATAAAACTCATTATTGTCCACTAATTTTCATGAGGCTTGAGGTGACGAGTTTCCTATTATTTAGTCTAGGCCTATGCAATGAGTTTCACAGCAAGCACTCTTGAAAGACGAAATTCATCAAGGTGAGGGCTTTAAATTCTTTAAGATGGTTTTCAGCTCTGCTGGATTTGGTCATTCGGTTTTTTCTGGGGATAAAATCGTTGTTTTTGGAAACATCCAATACGATTACATTTCAGTCATTGGCTGTTGCGTTGTTAATTCTTGTACGTCTTTGTAAAACTTCCAAGCTTCATCCTGTTCTAAAGAAATTGATATATCAGTTTCTGTACCAGAAAGCCTACTGCCTCTTCGACTTAAGCTTTTTTTCAAAAAATATTTTAAGATTGAATTGGCACGCATAAAGCCGGATCAGTTCAGTATTATTGTACATATAATATTTATGAGTCAAGAAAAAGGATTGGTCGATGAAAATCACTAATTGCGTTAACTTTGATGACATGATGCGAGAGCAGAAGATCACTGGTCATCGCCAAGGCTCAAGATTTAAACAAACACGATGCACAATCCCGACGGACGTGAGAAACTCCATTAAAACCTAACCTCACAGAGTAAATGCAGTAACCTGCAGTCCTGAAATTTATACTAAAGTTGCGGAGAAGTTCAAAATATTATTAAATGCAATTAGAATCCGGTTAAGCAGAAATTATTATATTCATACTATATCCAAAACCGAATCCATCAAAATACAAAAATCCGACCGAATTTAAATCCAAATGCATGTTCTCTGCATAACGTATTTAAAGTTCATTCAAGTGTCGACATCAAATGCCATTTGATAACAACTTTGTGACCGATAGTAATAGTACTGGTAGTCTAAGGGTGGACCTATGGGAAAAAGAGTGGGAAAATGTTTCCTCATTTACAATTTCCCTCCCACGTTCTCCCCAAATGATAAAAATTTTGTTTTGAAGCCAGAGGTGTATTGGGTCGCAAGCCTGCAGACAGATTTTAAAGTTTGGGGAGTAAAATTCATTTTGAAGAGAGAAAGATTTTTGTTGTTATTGCATGTTTAATAAAAAATGTTCGTGGCGCAACAAAATTTGGGGGGGAAAAAAATTTTTTGGGGGGCATACCTCCACATGCCCCCGTGGCTGCGGTTCTGGTGGGGCGGAAACGCGTGAAAATGGCGTTCCCATACTTGTTTTGGGTGTGGGAACGCGTTCCAACACTTTTTTCACGTTTGTGTTTGTAGTACAAATGAAAGTGAATACTTCATTAAACACTATAGTATGAAGCGCTTACACGCAGCATATAATAATGCCTACTGAATTATGCATCACATACCCAGAAGTGGAAGTGTTCGTCCACACCAAGTTAGCCATCGTGTCAAGACTTTTGATACCTTATTGAGAAATAATCTATATCGCTTTTGACAACGTTGTGTATCTTCATCTAACTTTTTTATCTGATCTCTTCAACTGTTTGATGCTTTTCACAAATCTTCATTTTTCCTCAATTATTTCATGCTCCTGTACGACGGTGACCAACTGATATAGTTGTTGATGTGCTATACCAGTGTATGCGTCTCATCCAGTGGCGAAGCCAGCCCAAAAATTTGGGGGGGAATTTGGGGGCCAAAAATTTTTATTTTAGGCTAGCAACAGTTTTTTGTTTGGAATATCGCTTCTCAAAGCACAAAATGACTAGATATTTTAAAAATTTGGGAGGCCATGGCCCCCTAGGCCCCCTGGCTACGCCTATGGTCTCATCAGTATTGTTTTTGCATAACAACAAAATCTTCCGTGTGCTTCAAGGCGCCCTAAGATTTCTTTATTTACTTGTTCCAGTATGCAAACAACGTGTGCAAACCAAGCATACAAAAAGTAAGACATATAACTGGTAAAAGGTTAATCGCCACATTTGGTAGTACAACAAATGACAATTTCATGGGACTGCTAGAAGTGACAGCGGAATATCACCCATTTTTGACCAGTCATATTTCAAAACAAGGTAACTCGGGAAGTCGACGCTCCTCATATTTGTCGGCAAGCGCATGTGAAAAACCAATCAATTTGATGGCTCAAACTGTTCTGGCGGGAGTGATTCGGGAAATTAAAAAGTCAATATGATACTCAATATCTACAGATTCTACACCAGATATATCGCGTGTAGAATGTAGCTTAACTGATTACTGTTGGTTTTACTGACCACGGCCTTCTTGAACAGTTTTGGCGTTCTTGGAACTTGATGTCGGAGGGCATACCGGCGCAGCATGGGTAAAGAGAGTGCTAGAGCTAGATCATTTGCGCAGCATAGGCATCGACATTACTAAATGTAGAAGTCAAACTTACGACTACGTTTCTAACTTTTCTGGTCTATTCAACGGTGTATTGACACATATTGAAACAGTTTAATTCACTGGCAACCGAACCTAAAGTCCATGTGCAGCTTATTCTCCAAACTTAGTATAGGACATTCAGCTTTAAACTCCTGTTCTGGGATCGATTTTTCTTCAAATTTATTCAGAAACTTTACTCGTTTTTCAGCAGCTCGTAACAACATTGAGGTTTGCCGCTATAAGCATCTCCTTTCATAGGCGTAGACAGGGGGCCAAGAGGGCATGCCCCCAAATTGTTAGAATATCTAGTCTAGGGGCTCTCAACCGGGGGGAATTTCCCACCAGGGGGGAATATTGTATTTGCAAGGGGGAATTTTGCATTTAGGATTTTGTTTAAAATGTAATATAGTTTAGCTTATCAATTGTGAAGAGTTTAGTTTCTCTTCTTAGTGTACTGATG
>JGI24158J21664_10007760_pt1 | contig 14260 bp, 11 predicted proteins | sample Ectturendosymbi3_FD_21664 | JGI IMG/M metagenome (IMG submission 21664) | reverse complement strand
ACTATGAAGTGTCTGTAATGTAGTGTTCTACGAAGTGTTACGAGTTAGCGAACAAGTGTCTGTAAATCCTGTGGCCCTACCACCAACGCCGTTACGAAACTTTCTGTGGCTGTTATTATCTTTCAATGTTTGTTATTCTCTTTCAATCAATTTATCAATCTGAGTTGTGCAGATAGTGCACGCTTGTGCTCTATTGACGTCGTGTCTGGTTCAAAGATTAAAATAAATGTCAGTGAATATTATTTTCAAAGATCATTATATGCCTATTGGTGAATATATTTTTGCTATCTTCCTCAGTCTTTTTGCCATAAGAAGTTTTAGGGGCATGGGCGTCGGAAGGAGGGCCAAAGCATTTTCCCATCACATTTTTTTAAAAAAAGGTTGTTTTCTTAGTTTCGAGTGGTGAAAATCTAATTTTGCCACTTTTACCCTCCCTGCAAAAATATTTTGGCCCACCCCTGGAAAAAATCATTCCGGCGCTCATGTTTAGGGGTACATGCTCATCTATTGAAATGCTGAAGGGGTACATGGACAGAGAAAGTTTGGGAACTTGTTTTAAACGCTTATAATTGCAACTGCAGTTTGCTTCGGTCCGAAGTGTGTTAAAAGCAAAACTCTGACACAAAGTTGCTCACCAATCAAAAGGCTTTCAGATGAATGCAGTAAGGTTTTGTGACTTGTCGTTGCCAACAAATTTAGAAAAACGTAACTTTCGATTGGATTGTCAGCTGCATGTTTGGAAGTTAAGTTTAGTTTTCCTGTTAAACAGAACTGACTCATTGAGATGACTGGTGCATAAACATCCCAATTTGCATCAAACAACAAAGCTATAACCGTGTGATTTAAATAACTTCACAGAAAAGATTATTTTAAAAAATTGGACCACCTCCAACCAATCTACCAAACTAAAGTAATTTGTGGAGAATGTCGCGATTACATTGAAAGCAAACTTTCATGAGAATCCAAGATGCTTGCAAACAATACGCAAGGCTTAGTTGCGCGTGACGATCTATTTGTGATGCTACAACTTCACGAAAAGGTACAAAACAGGGGTGCACAGCATAGGGTATACGTTAGATACACAAATCAGGGTGCACAAGTTACACACAACACAGGTTACGCTAGGTCTGGTTACACAAAACGGCGCACAGTCAAGGGCGTAGGTCTGGAATAAAATGATTGCATAGGCAGGCGAAATGTCACTTTAGCTGGTGCTATACCAACTGCCTTTCATGTTGCAGCGCAGTGGCAAAACAGTCTGACAGGTGAAATGCCAACCGGTGTTATACTTGGCGATTCTAAGGGGTGACCTGGGTGGGCCATGGCTCCCCGATTAACTGTTGGATCTTGGATCATGGATCATGCTAGTAGTTTTTGTAAATAAAACCTTTCGTTGATTAAGTATGCTTGCATTAAAAAGTTAACATGCAACATTTCTGCAAGACTTCATAGTCTGACAGAAATGTCTCGAGACCGAACGACCAAGACCGAGAAGTCCCGTGACCGAACGGTCAAATCGAAAAGTCCTGTTCAGTATATTTAAAAAAGGCTCAACTGGCAAACGTTTTCAAAGAAAATAAAACGAAACAAATCTTAGAGAAGGTTTGCCAGTTGAGTCCTTTTTAAATATACAGTCAACTGTATGTTACACCTGGCAGCCATACTAGATACGTTCCTAGCAGTACTTTAATCGAACGTTTCTGCAAGGCAAGTGATATACAGAAAAGTTATCTTAATGATTATGTGCAACAGCTGCGCGATTGCCTGTTCGAAAACATAGTCAGTATGAAATCGTCGGAAAAAGCAGCAAAAGTGAGGTGAGATTTCCGAGGAAAAGGGCATTTGCATTTAATCATATATCGCTTACCTTGCATTGCCCGGGTAAAATACAAGAGCAAATTTTCACGTGAATTGCAAAGTAACTTGAAAAACAACAACAACCGCTCGTCAGCTAACAAACAAAAGCGTGCATTGAGTCGTAACAAGACTGGTTTGAAGTTTTGATCTGGCTGTACAGTGTCCGCCCGCGGGAGGAAGAACAAAATAAGCCATTATCGGCTAAGCTTTAGAAATCTATAAAATCGTCTAATGTGAGTGCTGCAGAGTTAAGTATTCAACGCGCTACTGCGCGACTTGCAAAGAACAGTGTATGTTACAATGAATTTTCAAATAATCTGACTTATTATCACACAATGAATTATTGATTTCGCTTAAAACTCGATACGGATTTAATTTACAGGAAAATTGATCAAGATTGAAGCAATTTATAGGCAACTGGACGCTTGTCGACTTTACATTTTGCAATTCTACGTTTATGCACACTCCGCATGCAAATGTTATAACATCTTCCTACTCCGATTTAGACCTGGAAGTTTGTACCTCCAGGTCTGAAGAGGTAGGATGGTGTTTGGATACCGATGCAATAATCAAGAGATGATCGCATTAGCATTGGAACAAAATTTTCCAAAAATTTTTCACGAACTGGTCAAGAATTTGAATGAGATTTACACAAACAGAAAAAAACTTAAATAACGATTTTTAAAACAAGGTTGAGTATCGATTTACCTCAGTGACAACTTCCGCAATGTCGATCTTGTCTTGTTCGCAAAGATCAGGAGCAATTTTTATCAAAACTGGTGGACGGCTTTCAACTTGTTCGCGTTCCTTCATGACCTGCATTACAGGAACTCATCCGTGTTTACAACAACGCCTAAGATGCTGATTGAACCACACAAACATACAATATATTATGATTTTCTAAAGTCAGGACAGGGAAATACTGTTCAGTAACACAAATAATCGCCACGGCATCGATAAACTAAAGGATGCAGCATTTGCGTCCAAACGCATTTACCGCTTTGCACAAGGTTTCCAGGTCTTGTTTAGCTTGAAGATTCCTTAATCCGGGAGTATTCGGACTGGAAATGTTTACAACAATGTAATCCGCAAACGTGCCCAACTTGCGAACTCCGGACACATAATCAGCAACCGCATCATTGGACGTTTTGTTCTTTCCCAAGTTGATGCCCAGAATGCATCTGCGTGCAGACGCCCCTGAAACAATGTGAATATAAACGTGCACTGGATTGTTCGAACAATGTGGAAGTAACTGTTCGCTAAAAATCACACATTTGGAAATGAAATAAATATTGTTATTTGCACTGATGATGGTGGTAGCATTTACCGAAACGTCTACGAAAATTTCGTTTAAACAGCTATTGCTTTGGCCGTTATTTTCAAAATTAGAAATAAGCATTCTCTCTGAAAATATGCGTATGAATTCGAAAGAGCAACGGTCAAAAGGGATTTAAACTGTGAAATAGGACACATGTAACGCATGCGTTGAAAGTGCCACTGACCGCCGGTTTACGACCCGCTACATACTGTTACAGGCACGCCGTGGAAAAAAAGCAACGGTCTGGTAAAATTCTAATCGTTTAACTGAGTCTCTTTAACGTTAGAACAAGAAATGTCTTATGCACTTTGAGCCGAACGAGCCCAGTTGCGCGAGGGTCAATTGTCGCATTTGGAAGATACGAACAGCCGTCTTCACACGTGGCCCAATCCAATGGGTTATAACATTAACACAACGCCGGCCATCAACCAAGCGTTTTATCTTGAGACATCGAACAAACTACACACCCCAGCTCTAAGTTGCTGCCGTTGCAGCAGTTAGAAAAACTGTGGTAAACAAACGCAAAATTGGCCAAACTGCAAAGATTGTTTGTATGGCAACTGACATCGAACGTAAAAGTTTCGCAATATGGACTCGCTTTCAACACACATACCTTGCACGTGTCTTTCTAGTCTCGCAGAAACGACATCATGGCCGGAACTGTTGAATCCGTACCTTTGGAAAGTATACACAAAACAAATCACTCACAAATACACAAGTTACAATACAAGAAAAAGATACCAGTATAACAAGCAAAAGCGGGATTCTTAAATGGTTTGTTTCAGGGACTCAAACTCAACTTGCTCTGAGGATCCGAGGGCTGCATTGTGATGCTCACGCAGCAATGCCGGTACCTGAACCTTACTGGAAACAGCTTTTGGATCTATTTCCTGCAAAAGGTATCGTGGGCCATAGGCGAATTATTTTTAGCTGCCTCTACGTTCGTCCAAATAAAACTTGTTCACTCGCTAGCCGAGCACTTTTAAACACCGGTGAACAAACTAAATAACGTGAATGTTAATTGTTTTATAATTCCCAAAAAGCATCGCGGGCCGCACAAAATGCACACCCATGGTCATGTTGATCTAAAAACATAGTAAACAAAGCTTTCTACTGATTCTGAAGATAAGTTATCGAATCATTACTCAATCATGGTGCACTGTATAAAAAAATTGATCAGCTTCACACTACTTCAAAATCTGAAACAAACACACCTGTTGATTATTGCACCATCTTCTGCAAGACGAAAAACTCGCGGTTTGTCATTTCCTGGCTGTGGCTTGGGGGTGACACTGCCGATTTCCACAAAACCAAAGCCGATTCTCTGCAAGCCAATCATTGCTTCACCGTCCTTGTCAAACCCAGCGGCAATTCCAATTGGATTGCTGAAATCCTTGCTCCAGACATTAGTTTTCTGCAATGCAAACAAGGATTTTTACCAAAACAATAAAATTAAATACCTTTTATTAATTAACTTTAAACGTGTGTACAGAAAAATTTTTGTAAGAAGTGTGGTAGGTGGCATGGGTCAAAAGATTTTCGTGGGTCGATGTTGTGGTTATTTTGGATCATTTGTATAACGGTGGAGTTTAAAAATTGTATGTTTATTCTATGACGAAATGCAGCGAAACTGGTATTTTAAAACAGTAAAAAACATCCACGGCATTTTGAATAGCACGCAACTAGTATCTGTACATAAATTTCAGGTAAATTTAGCCATGACTTACCAAACATGGCTCATCAAGATATGAACATGTTGGAACCAACTTCCACGACAGAAACTTCACAGCGGCTCTGTGTGCCTTTTCTGGACTCAGCAATAAATGTAATGCTGGCATCAGAAAACTGTTGTAAAACTTGGGATCGGATTGATATATTTCGATTCCACAAAAAGTAGCCACACCTCCAGAAAATAATGCTGCATTCTAGAAATAAAGCATCATTTCTGTTTGTTTTAATATAATCAAGAAATATGTTATAATAGTTAGATATGCGACAATTTGAAAATTGGGCATTGGTTTTGGCTTACGTATAGACAGGGCTACCATACCGTCCTTATTTCTAAGATTAGTCCTTGTTTTGCAGTAGTACGTCTTAGAAAATAGTACTGTCCTCATTTCTAAGAAATGTCCATATTTGTCACTTGAGTCCTTATTTTTTCTTATTTTCTGTAGCATAACAATTTTGAATAAGCAATATCTGACAGACCATTAGTATTTTATCGTAAACATTTTGCAATCAAGGTTTTGGGACATCATAAAATTGATGTAGCATAATCTTGCAGCACAGAGACCTCGTCAAGTCAAGTCATGCTTGCGCTGTAAGTAGCCTAGTCAGCAAAAAACACATTTCAATCGACAAAGCTTGAAACAAACAGCACAGGTTGGGTGAAAGACGGCTAAAGCAGTCACTTGAATCAAGCCCAGCCTACATTCAATGACTGTCAAGTTTCAATATTACAGTGAAGCACAAAACATGAGTAACATTTCAATATTATTGGAAATGCAACCCCATGCAACACGTCCTACATATTGCATTTTTTTACCATAATCAGGTCTAACACGTATATGACGAAAATTTCCTGAAACTTGTCTTGTGCCATGATCATGTATGCAGTGTAGTTTTGAAAGAAGAGGGCAGGATATCGGCATTATACTTGCACATAATTTTTTCCAAATTAAGTTGGTACAAATCAGAAACTTTGAGAATTTTAAGCAATTTCAAAATGTTGCTTGCACTCGATGTTCTATTGCTAAAAGTCACGTATTTCAAAATTCGGTTTTGTAGCACTTCCACTGGTCGGATAACAGTTTTATACGCTCGTCCCCAATCAATTATGCAGTATTGCAAATATGAATGGAAGAGACTGAAATAGATTAAACAAAATTTTCATATCAGCAAAATGTCTAATTTTACATACTTAAGCCATAGGCTTGAGACAGTTCTACACAGAGACTACTAATTGCTAACACACTATCAGGCATTGTTAGCACGTAAGCTGTTAGCTGACTACTCTGGTTAGGATTCTTAGGAAAGCTGGTTTTGCAGCAAAGGTTTAGCATTTAATTGATTGAAGAAATAAGGAAGCGAATGAAACGTTTTCCGTGACAATTACTAGAGGGAAGTCGAGAATAGGACATTGCTGAAGCAAATGGTTCCTGGAGATAAATAGGCAAACATATGATCTGGACGTTAGTCATGCAAACAGAAAAAATTGTTTTCTTTTCAGGTAATACAGTAGAATTTGCCTAATTCGTCACCTCAAGGGGATTAGGAAAAAGTGGTGAATTATGCAAACAGGTGAAAACTCTATCATAGAAGCTCTTATACTTTATCATAGTAACTCATAGACATAGTGCTCTTATTTGCAGAAAAATACATGTTTATGACGTCATGGTTGAATATAACAATTAATTCCTCTGCTCTATCTGGACTCCATTTAATCAAGCACCTTTCAAATCTTTAATAAACTTTTCCGCGTTCCCTCAATGGGGAGTCAGGTCGTGCTTTGCAACTCATGTATATATTCGATAAAAAAATTGCAAGGTGCAACAATTTTTAGATAAAGATCCTTAATTTGTTTGAATTCCCGTACGTACTAGTTGCTTAGACATCAAAAGCAAAACTGCAAATGACGAATTAGACGAACGAAATGCTTCCCAGGGATGGAAAGAGGTGACGAATTATAGGATGGCAAATTAGACGAACAGAAATGTACACAAAAGATAGGGATTCTGCCAAGACTGACGAAAAAGTGACGAATTAAGCGAATTGACTAATTAGACGATGATGAATTAGATGAGTTCTACTGCACAATCAAATTTACCTCAGCCATCCTTATTTTTGGTTCTAGGTCGATGGTAGCGCTACTTATAGAGGTACTAAATGATTATGGACTGGATGATTTTAGTATTAATTGACTGGTAAGGGATACAAGACGAAAGTTTCTACTGAATTCATGTTTTTTGTGGAGTGACTTTTACTTACACAGCTTGAAACTTTGAAATGGACAAAAAAAGCATTAATATAATCTGAAACACAATAGAGTCCTTCGTGGGGCAGGTTAACCTGCTTGGATTGTATGTTTTTACATTTTCAGGGTGGGTGCAGGAACCTGCAAAAGTTATGTGTGCAGGTGCAGGCACAAGCTGAACATGGTGCAAGATGGGTTGGTTGTGAGATAAGAAATTCTTTGTTCAGGTAAAAGATTGACCCGGTGCATGCAAAAGTGACATGAGCAAGAAGTTCAATGTTACAGAAAGCTTGTGGTACAAGAGTTTAGCAACATTCTTCAGTGGTGGAAAGACCACAGATTGGAGTTTCCAGCTCTCAGTGTCAGTGATCTTGCAAGAAAAACGTTCTGGGTTGTGGCAACTAGCGCTGCTAGTGAACAAGTGTGAGTATGGCTGATTATGTCGTTAGAAGAGCAAATTTCAGGGGTTCGTTAGTGAACGACATAGTTTGTTTTTTAAACAGTGCATTTAGAGTTAACAATTAAAGACTGACCTTTGAGCTTATCAAAAATTTGAGGAGAACTTCCAAAAAATACCAAAGGGAATGTTTGGTGTGCCACTCTACCAACCAGTTAGGAAGGTGTTCAAATCAAACATACTTTGGCCTGGAAGCAGCAGGCACATGTGACATACATGTTCCTCTACATGGTTTAATGGTGAAGTGAAGCTAGCTGCTAGACCACTTGTGAAATTGAGTTTCAACTAATACAATTACTGAAAAGTCCAGTCAACATTAAAATCTGTCTCCTAAATCACCAGGTTACAACTGTTTGACATCGCCTGCCCAACTGCAATGCCAATCACAACCCTCCTTTGAATTAAACCCTCCTTTGAACTAATTACCTATCTATCTTTCATACTTTTATGCGTGTTGGTCGCACACAAGTTTCCTAAAAACTTATATCAACACTTTGTAAACAACTTGGCTGGTGTTGACTGTCTTTCCATTCCATCAAACACCAATTCATTTCATCAAACATTAAAACCGTGCACGATTTTATTATTACTATACTTTTTATGCAAGCTTACACTGAGTTGTATTCAAATCAGTCTGACAACTGGTAGACACCACCTAAGGTGCTGCTATGATAAATTCTCAGCATCAGTAATTGTACACAAGTCTCACAATTCAAGAAACTTCAGCAGGAATTTAATCAGTTTATTTGAAATGGAAGATTCATTTTGCTCAGAAGAGAACCTGTTGTTTCTTGATTTTTTGGTACTCAAGATTTTTAGTATTTTTTATTGATTTATCATTTTTACTCTTTGCCTTGCACATTTTGCTGCAAGTAAACTGTGATATAATTTGCAAGACGTAGTGTGGGATTTTATTAACCGTGAGGATTAAGGCCTGGAATACAGACACATAAGTAATTAACAATATTGCATGCCCAAGTGGTGGGGCTTACTTAAAGATCTATCCACATGGCATAAATTAATCCACACACATTTTCAAATACGGTACAAAGGTTCACATGAAAGCACCCTTGTGTTTGAAACTTAGGGTTTGTGTATAGCACCAAGTATGGCATTTGAGAAACTGTCACTTGTTTGGCAACAACAGTCTAAAAACCTTCCAAATTTAGGGGCACACAATCAAGTTTGATGTCATCGAATGCTTCACAAGCATGTCAAAAGAAACATTTCACTCACTTTGGCAAATGACATCTTCATCAACCAAGCCATTGAATCACTGTTAAACACAATTAGAAAGATAAACACAAGATGTTTGTTTAGATACTCTTACCTGCAAATAAAAAAGCATTGATGTTCTCTAAATGAAAAGTTGTGATTTATCATCAGAACTCATGTCAGTCACTACAAACTATACAATTCAAAAACAGCGTAAAATGATGGCATGAGTGTGACAAATAAACAAAAACTCAAAGAGTTTTAATTTCACTAGGCTGAAAACCAAGTCAGAAAAATGTCTTTATGACATACTTTCAATGATAACTTATATGTGATGGCAATTTGCAGCAGGCTGACATTTGCTTCTTGCTAGAGCTGTTAAGGTTAACACTCTTTCCCAACAAGTGCTATGACCATTTATTCAGTGGCTATGGCTTGAACACACAATCTCTGGATTCAGAGGTGGACACTTCACCACTGAGCTATGGCTGCTCCTGCATATTGTTTCTTCACATTTGAGAAACCTGCAAGACACTGGTTAAATTGTGTGGCGAGCTCTAGATTTGCAGTACGCTTTTTGAGGAATCTCTTGCTTGTTTCTGCTTTCATCTTTTTGCAATGATTCAGGTTTGACTTATCATTCAGCAATAATTGTCACAGCAGTGACACACACTAAGCAAATCATATCACAATTTATTTGCGGAAGAAAACTAGTTTCGTGTTTTTTAACACATTTTTAGTTCTGCGCAGCCAGTATAAAACTTTGGTGAATGTTCACATAGAAACAATTGCAGAAAAACCACATATTGTTGCGTGAACAATTCGCAAGAGTAGATTAATGCAGCCAATTAAGAGTTGCTTTCAGAACTCTTCAACCAGACATGCTGCTGCACTGTAACCTGTGAACGAAACGGCTATAAGCATTGCTTATATACAAGTAATAAGCTTGTGGCAACAAGTACCTCATGACAGGAATGAGGCAATCAACAGAGCGCAACGGGGAGCAGAGATTCTAGAACATGGGTGGCCAAGCAGTCAGAGACCAAGAGCTACATTTATTATTGTCTTACGCAAAAAGCCATGTCATACACATTGGCACACATGAACATTACCCCATGTCTTTCTCACTCAAACATACCTTTGCTCAGTTAGATTTATTGCAAAAATCACACACCAACATGACAATCACATAAATTTGCAAGTCATTTATTGTTATGTATATTATGTGGTGGGACTTCTGGTAATTATGTAAGAGCTGCATGAAACCAGGCAAAGAGCTGCATGCGACTCATGAGCTGCAGGTTGACCACCCCTGTTCTGGAAGTTTTTAACATATGATGAAGTCTAGGCAGTCCTTCAAATGAAGTACTTGCTAGACTTAGAAACTTCACCTCTCTCACCTATGTTGCAAGACTATTTGAATACGAGCTGATGATGCCTACTTCGTAGGCGAAATGTATACTATGTAAGATCTTAGTGCCTGATTCTTTGCTGTGAAAGGATTTCCTTCTATAGAATATGTGCATGACTTGCTTATTCTTCTGTATATTCTTCAACTTCTCATGCATTGCTTGCCCACCATCATGTGTTTGTTTGTTTTGTTCTATATTTATTATTTGTTTGTTTGTCTGACATTCTTAATAAACAGTCATCATATTGTGGTCATGATCAGACCATTACTTTATAAAGTAGGCACATCATGTCATGGAGGTTAGACATAGACAACTCACAACATCTTTTCAACTCATTTGCATTTTGAAGTTCATACTGGGCTTACTGATATCTTTCGATAAATTTGTTATTATTAAGGATTATGTTATTGCATTAATGCCACATTCATACAATACTGATTTTTAACACTTTGACAGCCGGCGTACGATATATTCGTACCTAGATTTCGGCCTAAAACCAGCAGTTTTTGGTTACCTTACAAATGCCATAGCTCCTCCACCAATTGCATTAGAGAGCTGTTCAAGGGCTCAAACGGATAGGCCAGTCTTCTAGTCTGCACTCGAAAAAAAATTTTTTGGTTTGGGGGCGCGGATTTTTTGTCAGTGAAGCCATAACTGAAGTAGTTTTGGGAACATTTTGGCTCATGTTTCCAGGCCTAGGGCGCAACCGCTAGGCCAAAGTATTTCGCTTAAGTTTTCATTGGCAACTAGGCTCGAGTCGTCTGAGTCTTTTGAGCCTTTGATTGAGTTTCTAGCGTTTCTGCTTCAAAAGTTATGATCTAAAATTATCAAATTAATTAATTATCCAACTAGTCACATATCTTTATTACTTTAGATCATAACTTTTGAACCTGAAACCCCAGCAGGTTATCCAAAGTATCAAAAGACTTAGATTGTAGCTTAGTTTCCAATAAAAACTTCAGCAAAATACTACCATCTAACGGTTTGAGCCCAGGGCCAGGTGAAGTGGGCCAAGGTGGCCTAAAAGACCTCCACTTATGACGTCACTAAAAAAAATCCACAACCCCCAAGCAAAAAAATTTTTTTCGAGTGCAAACTACAGGACTTGCCGCGTCTTTTGAGCTTTTCACCGGGTCGGTAGCACTTACCGGACCAGAGAAATTCCTGCGCAAAGCCACCTGCGTTTCGGTGTTTTTTTCACGAAAATCCCCGAAAGCAGCTGGACGCCAAAGCGTTAATGGAATGCATTTGCAACCCCTTTTTAATAAAACAATGAGAATATAACATTATAAAAGTAAGTTTTTTTGATGGTGGTGTCTAAATGACTGTATCCAGTTTTCACATCAAGGACTAAAAACATATCCAGGTTTGTGTCACACATAATGCTAAGTTTGTGACATCAGCAGTACAGTGAACTTGATCCAGTGTGAGGTGTGTATGCCTGCTATGTCACTGTGAGGGGTCACTGGTTTGCCTCTAACCACAGTTGCTTTGCCTTTGCTGATAGAGATAGAGATGCACTTTTTGATGTTGTAAGATCAGTTTGGTATGTTTTCATAATCTTTTTAGGGAGCACTTTTGATGTACTTTAGAGGTTTAGATTTAGGAGTTACACAACTTGGAACCCTCTCAAGACAAATGTCCCCGACTATTCGCTACAAGACAACGAAGCAAGCTTTGGAGATTGCGGATCAACGCACTGTCGAAGGACCTTTCATCGTTCCAGAAAAAATGGCAGAGTTAGACTCAAAGCTAGTCATACCAGCAGAAATCATAACACAGCCGAGATAACATGAAAGCACCCAGAGGTCGAAGCCACTACAACTAGCAGACACTTCCAATGAACACCTCTCACCACCCCGAGCAATCACACGCAGGGGCAGAATAATTTAACCTAACCAATCCTCTGATATGCTTTATTACTAATTTCACTCATATTTTTTTTGTTGTTAACATCACATATTTCACAATTGCATTTTTCAATAAAAATTTACCATATTTATTTTTTGTTTCTCAGCTTTAGGGTAAATAACAACATTAAAACGATGATAAAAATTACATTAGTAGTCGCACTGTTTGCAACATTATTTTCTGTAACACAAGGAACTGACAAGCTACCTCCAGAGATAGAAGCAGCATTTTCAAGGATATATGTTTCAGATACAGTGCTCACAAGACTAGAAAAGCAAACAGTGGAAAAACAAGAGCAATTATTGATTGTGACACTTAGCTTTACTTTATGTGAATGTGTACTACTAGTAACTAGTTTCATTTTACATGTTGTTGCAGTAGTAGTATTAAAACATAGCCGCATCTTACCCTCCTAACCTTTTTTTTACAGCACACCTTATTTACAATAGTTGCATTTGTTCACAACATACCATACATAAATATGTTAGACATTCCACAAGATCGNAGAAGCGCACTACAAACACAGCAGGTTTCACAATACCATCTGAATACTGCACNCATTATCGCTGACACAGCGACGTACACCCGCTTAACACAATCACATTTACAGCACCCGAATGATGTGAACACCTTTGACATAACAGATGAAAAACACAGGCTACGGACTTCCAATGCTAACTAGAACCGATGTTTGTACTATATAAAGGATTTCGCTAATGAAGGATTTTTCTCACTCTCGACAAATAACAACAACATTCAGTGTTTTTCATGTGGCATAATTCTCACCAAATTTCCTTCCAACAGCTCCAGCTTCATTATTAATATACTCACGTCACCTGGATGTAAACATCTAACACTATCTGATGAAACTAATCAATCAGACAGCATGGTTTACACAACACCACAAAATAACATAGGAGATTCATACTGCTTCCAAGATACAACACTGGAAACACAATTAAATCACAAAATAAAACAGGCCGGTTTTACTCGCATGAACCTTCATGAAACATACAAATGTTTTCATGCCACGGAATATACCACAAATGGCAACAAGCAGATGATCACTGGAAAATACATGCACAGTATTTTCCTTACTGCCCACATATCACATACTGGAAAACTAAATTTTATGTCAAAGATATTTTAAAACAGGAACCTTCAGCACCACAACAGTATACAATGNATTTTCAGATTCTTAAAGCAGCACATACACTGCTTGGGCATTGAACACCTTCGTACAGAATTAAGACAAATGATAAATGAAGATAANACCTTAGCCCTGTTTCAACATATATCAGCGAACTATGAAACTCTCTGCAAGATACTCCAGTACCTTTCAAAAGCACAGACAACTACTACACAACGACAAACAGACTACCAAATAAATAGCCTTCAGCAACGTATACAATGCATAATCTGCAATGACCGAGACCGTAACACTTTGTTACTCCCATGCACATACTTTATAGACTGTAGGGAGTGCACACTACGCTTTCAAAACGAGTGCCCAGTTTGTCGTGCTGCCGTTACGCAAACTGCTTTATGTTAGAAACAGCTAATTTCCTTACTGAACAGTAAAATGAATGGACTAATGCTAAGAGAAAAATCTGCATCATATATGACGAAACTAGATGATTCCATCACAATCACCTTGCCTTTATTTATTTCACGACATCCAAAAGGACAAATTGGAATACACCTTTAAGGTCTTATAAAACCAGATGTTAGACTAAGTGTTCGATTTATCCCAGGACCTAATGTTTTAGCATTAAAATTAGACTGAACGTTAAACACCACTATCCTATATTTTCAAGTGATGAAGGACACACCCATCAATGTTGGACAACACATTGGAATGTTATATTGGCAACCATTCAAACAACCTGGCAAGATACAACCTTCCAGTCAGTCTATCAAGTTTACAAGCTGAACACTCTCAGCAAATACATGTGAACAAGAATACTTCACTTAACACGTTGAGAGCCGGCCTACGTGATATTCGTACTTGGATTTCGGCATAAAAACCAGCAGTTTTTGGTTGCCTTACCAACGCCCTAGCTCCTCCGCCGATTGCACTAGAGAGCTGTTCAACAGCTCAAACGGATCGGCCAGTC